>Ga0315298_1000075_pt1 | contig 182103 bp, 156 predicted proteins | sample WHS_1_MG_FD_203077 | JGI IMG/M metagenome (GOLD analysis project Ga0315298, IMG submission 203077) | Extremophilic microbial mat communities from Washburn Hot Springs, YNP, Wyoming, USA - WHS_1_MG | ecosystem: Environmental > Aquatic > Thermal springs > Hot (42-90C) | place: USA: Wyoming...
AGTTTAAGAGGGGGAGAGGGGGAGTTACAAAATTTCGAGACGGACAATAGATTAGATTTGTGAGGCAAACCATTAGCGAAATTGGCCAGCCATAAAAGCTGGCCCTACGAAATGACAAGAAATAATTTTTTTTATATGTAACCCACCCGTCAGTGAGGGATTACACTGACCATTGATCAGTTTTTAAATTTCAGCTTAATTCAGGCGGGAGGGCGAGAGGCTCATTTCCTCATTTTCTAAGGGGGGTAGGTGGGATTAATCTGCCCTTGAGACTGGTTCATAATGGGGAGAGGAAGGAAGCTCACTAAAAACTATGGAGCGGCAGTTAATAGGAAGAGTACCTTTTTTCTTTTTTCTGTGTTATAAAGATAAATAATTCTTGCAGAAAGGAAAAGTAAAAGATGATCGATCTACGCAGTGATACAGTAACTAAACCAACTCCAGCCATGCGCCAGGCCATGATGGCTGCGGAAGTGGGTGATGATGTTTTTGGAGAAGATCCTACAGTCAATGCTTTGCAAGAAAAAGCGGCTCAGCTCCTGGGTAAAGAGGCGGCCATTTTTGTAGCCTCAGGCACTATGGCCAACCAACTCTCTATCAAGGCTCATACGCAGCCAGGGGATGAGGTAATAATTGAGGCTGGGGCCCATGCCATGAACTTTGAAGGCGGGGCTGGGGCAGTCTTATCAGGAGTTCAGTTCTTTGGCATTCCCGGCCATAGAGGAATAATTGATGCGGCCCAGGTGGAAGCAGCTATTCGCCCTGATGATGCCCATTTTCCCGTCAGCCGGTTAATAATTATTGAAAATACCCACAATCGCGGAGGAGGAACGGTTTTCCCCCTATCTAAAATCATGGAGATTCGAGAACTGGCCAATAGACGAGGTCTCCGGATGCACATGGACGGAGCCCGCCTCTGGAATGCCTGTGTAGCTGCGGGCATCTCTCCTGCCCAATATGCTGCTCCTTTTGACTCGGTCTCGGTCTGCCTTTCTAAAGGCCTAGGCTGCCCAGCAGGTTCATTAGTCGTTGGTCCAAAAGATTTTATTAAGAGAGTACATCGTCTGCGTAAGATGGTGGGGGGCGGAATGAGACAAATAGGCTTCTTGGCGGCCGCGGGGATATACGCTCTTGATCATCATATTGAACGTCTGGAAGAAGACCATCGCAAGGCGAAAAGGCTAGCCCATGGATTGGCCGAAATAAAAAACATAAAGATCAACCCCACAGAAGTGGAGACTAATATCTTATACTTCGATTTCTCCCCTGCGGAAAAAACCGCCCAGGAAGTAGTTTTAGCTTGTCGCCAAAAAGGGGTCCTCCTGCACGCCACGGGAAAAACCCGGATACGCTGCGTAACTCATCTGGACGTTTCTTTTGCCGATATTGATCACGCTCTCCAAGTAATTGCCGAAGTAATGCGGAGGTAATCTTTGTTGAAATACATTCTCTTTGACTTAGATAACACTCTTTACCCCAAATCTTTGGGCATCTTTGACTTAGTGATTGAAAGGATCCGCAATTACATGGAAGTGCGTATGGGCTTTGAAAAAAATTTAGCTCAGCGTCTGCGGGAGGAGTATATCCGTCAATACGGGTCCACGTTGCGCGGCTTGATGATCCATTATCGTATTGATCCCCAGGATTATTTAGAATATGTCCACGATGTGGGTGTAGAAAAAAAACTTTCTCCCAACCCGGCTTTGGCTCAACTATTAGAATCAATTCCTTTGGGTAAAGGCATCTTTACGAGTGGCCACCTTCCTCATGCCCAAAAAGTTTTGCGCTGCTTGGGAGTGGAAAATTTCTTTCCTCACATCTTCGATATTACTTTCACTAATTACATCCCCAAACCCAACCCAGAGCCTTATCGACAAATATTGAATTTCCTCAATCTACCGGGCGAAGATTGCATGCTCATCGAGGATTTGGTGCCCAACCTTCTCCCGGCTAAGGAAATGGGCATGACTACTGTTCTGGTGGGCCACTCTGGTAATCTTGCTAATGGGGTCGTAGATTACGAAATTAACGACATTTTAGAATTGCCGCAAGTGTTAATCAATTTCCTCTAACCATCAAGCCATTCGCTCAATTAAACACTCTTCCAAAATACCTAATCCTTTGGCCAATTGGTCATCAGTAACCACTAGCGGGACAAGGAGACGAATTATATTGCTATAAGCGCCCGCCGTGATAAGAATCAAACCCTTTTCATAACAACGCTGCACAATAGCTTTGGTTAAATCACCGTTGGGTTGGGGGTTGTTTTTATCCACCACGATCTCTATGGCATTCATCGCTCCCAAACCCCTGACGTCTCCAATATAGGGAATTTTTTCTTTAAAAGAGCAAAGTTTATTCATGATCTTCCGGCCAATTTCCGCGGCCCGGGCGACTAAATTTTTTTCCCGAAAAATTTTCAAAACAGCTAAACCAGCTTGACAACAAACTGGGTTGCCCCCAAAAGTGCCCCCTAAACCGCCACTTTCCACCGCATCCATTATCTCGGCCTTACCAGTGACTCCAGCCAAAGGCATGCCCGCCGCCAAAGATTTAGCCGTAATCACTATATCCGGTTCCACTCCCCAATGCTCAAAGGCAAACATCTTCCCGGTCCGTCCAAAACCAGTTTGGATTTCATCCACGATAAAAACAATGCCCTTTTCTTGGCAAATCTGCTGCAATCTGTTTAGATATTCCGGCGGGGGGACAATAAACCCACCTTCGCCCTGCACCGGCTCAACAATCAGGGCACCAATAGACTCGGCCGCAGCATAAAGATCGAAGAATTTCTTCCTGATAAATTCCGCGCAATAAAGATCGCACGCCGGATAAGTTAAATTATAAGCGCAGCGATAACAATAAGCATAGGGCACCCGGTAAACTTCGGGCATAAAGGGCCAAAACCCATATTTTAAATATTTCACTTTACTCGATAAGCTCATGGTCAAAGCTGTGCGCCCATGAAAAGCATTCTCGAAACAGATCACCCCCGGCCTTTTCGTATAATATTTGGCTATCTTAACGGCGTTCTCTACGGCTTCGGCCCCACTGTTTAAAAACATAGTCTTCATGGGGGTACCCTTGGAAATCAGCCTATTCAGCTCTTTGGCCAAAGCAACGTAAGGCTCATACATTTGCACCATAAAACAGGTGTGGATATATTTACTAGCCTGGGCGCATATAGCCTGCACCACTTCTTCTGGACAATGACCTACGTTCAGCACGCCGATGCCCGAAGTAAAATCCAAAAACTCTTTTCCTTCCACATCGCGAGCCACCGTGCCTTTGGCTTCCGCTACCACAGCGGGCAGTAACTGATTTAATCCCCGGGGCACATTTTCTTGCCGCAATTTAACTATTTCTTCTCTCTTCACAAAACTTCTCCTTTCTTTATTATTTTCCTCGGACTCATAGTCTCTTGTTAAACTCCTCCCCAGGCAGAGCAGATGGGCTTTTCAATCAATTTTTGCTTTGGGGGACCAGGGAGGCACAATCCATGGGAAACTTTGACCGTTCTTGTATGCTTTCAAATTTTCTTTATAAGGAAAGAGCGCCGCTGTCCCGCCAGTATGGGAAAAAAGTACCCCCTCTTCTTTCCGGAAATAACCCTGGCGACAAAGATCAATCAAACAAGCCATAGCTGAGGCCGTGTAAACCGGATCAAGATAAATCCCTTCCGTTTCGGCTAAGATCTTAATGGCCTCAGCCTTAGCTTCATTCATAAAGCCATATCCTTCGCCGGCATATTGATCATAGACAACAATATCTTCCTTACCGACCTTGAGGTCTAATTTCAAAAAATTTAGAGTATCGGAGATAATGCGGCTGACGTTCTCCGTGGCCTCATCCTTTGATCGTGAACCAGTAGTTGAGCCAATTATTTTAATGCCCGTACTAAAGGCCTTAGCTCCTATGATTAGGCCAGCCTGAGTTCCCCCAGAACCCGTAGCATGGACCAAATAATCAATTTTCCATCCTTTCTCCACTATTTGGTTATATAACTCCAACATGTAATTCACGTGCCCCACGACGCCCAAAGGGGTGGATCCAGTATTCAGCAGCCGTACCGGCTTATGACCAGCCTTCTTTAAATCAGCCACTATTTTTTCTTCTAAATCAGCCGTTTTTTCTCCCTTAACTACTTTAATCTCCGCTCCGCATAAAAACTGGAGCAGATGATTGCCATCGTAATCTTTGGGGTCATAATCCGCTTGAGGACCTGTTTTGACCAGGACCACTTTCAGGCCTAATTTGCGCGCCGCCGCCGCCGTCTGGGTGCACCAATTAGAATGATATCCAGCACCGGTTACTATATAATCTGCCCCTTTACTCACCGCGTCGCCCATCAAATACTCTAACTTCCTGGTTTTATTCCCCCCGAAAGCCAATCCGGTAAGATCATCTCTTTTGATGTAGATTTTGGGCCCGCCTAAAAGTTTTGTTAATCCAGGCAATTCTTGCAGGGGGGTAGGTAGATGAGCGAGCCTGATACGCGGTAAATTAAGAAAGTTCATGCTCTTTTCCTCCTCCGTTTTTTATTTGCTCTCCCAGCAAAAATTTCCACCAACCATGGTGGCCACAATCGGTATTTCTTTAATTTCTGCGGGAGGAACTTTAGTTATATCTTCTCCTAAAATTACTAAATCAGCTAACTTCCCCACTTCTAAAGAACCTTTTATCTTTTCTTCACCGGTGGCATAAGCTCCATTAATTGTATAACATTGAATTGCTTGCACAACAGAAATTTTTTCTTCCGGATTAAAATCGTGTCCACTTCTGGTTTTTTGATTTACGGCAGCATGGATGCCTAAGAGAGGAGCGCCGTGGACTACTGGACGATCGGAACTAAAAGCTATGGGAATTTCCTTCGCGAGCAAAGTCTTGAAGGGCTTACATTTGCGCGCTCTTTCCACCCCTAATTGTTGAAACCAGTTATCGGCCAGTTCCCAAATAAAGGCCGGCTGCATGACCGGAATAACTTTCAATTTTTTAATTAATTCTATAGCTGGAGGAGTGAGCATAGAGGCATGTTCCAAGCGCGGCCGCGCCTGACCTTGGGGTTTCCTTGCCCAGGCCACCTTGATCGCTTCTAAACAAAGATCAATCGCTCGATCACCAATGCCATGTAGAGATAGCTGCCATCCCCAATCGTGAACTTGGCTGACTAACCTCTGCAATTTTTCAGGCTCAATAACTAATACGCCACAACTCCGCTCCTGCCGATTAGCTCCATATGGCTCATAAGTAGCGGCGGTGACGGTGCTGAAAGCCCCATCGACTATGATTTTGAACGGCCCGAGGCGTAATTTCTCATTGCCTAATCCGGTGCGCAAACCCAACTGGAAAAGCTTTCCTGGGGTGGCTTGTAAACTTTCTTCCAGATGCGCGTAGTCCACTAAAGCTTCACTCCATATCGCCAAATTATGCCGCACCTGCAAAATTCCCAATTCGGTAGCTTCTTGATAGGCAGCGATCTGGTAGGGAATATCATTACTGCCCACGCTGGCATCAAGAGCACTGGTAATACCTTCCGCAAGAAACTTTTCACTGGCTAAACCTAAGGCTTTAACCATTTCTTGCCTATTAGGTTTGGGAATAATATCTTCTATTAATTGCATAGCTGGAGATTCAAAGAGCAACCCATTGGGCTCGCCAGATTCATCTCGACCTATCTTTCCTCCTGGGGGATCACTGGTCCCCCGGCCAATCCCGGCTTTGGCCAGAGCCAAGCTATTGACGGCCAAACCATGAGCTGAGGTGTGGCGGAGGCAAACTAAATGCTGGGGAGCCGCTTTGTCCAAGTCATACTTGGTGGGATGCCTCTTTTCGCGCAATTCATTTTGGTTATAGCCCACGCCTCTAATCCAAGTTCCCGCTGCTTGTTTATCAGCTCTTTCTTTGACCAACCTTAAGATTTCTTCCAGCGAATTGACTGCGGACAGATCAATCGCCTGCAGATCTAAAGCAAACATCAAAGTGTGGTTATGGGATTCGATAAAACCGGGAATTACGGTCAGGCCCTTTAGATTCTTCACGAATGTTTGGGGACCGATAGTTTGCTTAATCTCTTCATCTGTACCGACGCCAAAAATTTTATCGCCTTTAATAGCCAGCGCTTGAGCTCGGGGCTGGCGGTCGTTCATAGTTAAAATGTTTCCATTTAAAAGCACTATATCGGCATCCACCAGAACACCCATTTTATTTCTCCTTTCTTCTCTAAACCTTGGCCAATTTTACCTCATCTGTTTTTTAAGTCAAAATATAATTTCCCCTCTTCTCTTCCCTCTTACTTTACTACTTCCCTTTTTTCCCTCTTAATTTAAGAGCGGGGAGGGAGAGTGCCAAAATTCCCAGATGAGCAATAGATCAGATTTGGAGGGCAAGGGTTTGATCCTGGCCGAATTTAGCGAGCCCTAAAGGCTGCCCCTACGAAATAAGAGGAACTAATTTTTCTTACTATTTCAACGCCATTTAATGATGCCTTACAGAATAAGGTAATGCCTTACTAAAGGGTGGATTTCTTATAACTCCCCCTTTTTCCCCCTCTTAGTTTAAGAGGGGGAGAGGGGGAGTTACAAAATTTCGAGAAGGACAATAGATTAGATTTGTGAGGCAAACCATTAGCGAAATTGGCCAGCCATAAAGGCTGGCCCTACGAAATGACAAGAAATAATTGTTTTTATATCTAACCCACCCTTCAGTGAGGGATTACAGAATAAGAAAATTTTTGCTTGACTCTTCAGGTATATTAAAAGGTAGTATTGAATAATGGACCTTAAACTTCTTTTGCTTCTCGCGGCCGGCCATTTTACTACCGATATAAATACCGGTGCCTTGCCAGCTTTTCTTCCTTTTATCAAAGAAGCCTTACAGCTCTCTTACACTATGACGGCCTCTATTATCTTGGTATTCAATGTTACTTCTTCAGTAATTCAACCCTTCTTCGGCTATTTATCTGATCGCTGGTCAATGAAATGGTTACTTCCTACCGGCCCTTTTCTGGCCTCTTTAGGCCTGGCTCTTTTAGGCTTTGGGCCTTCTTATTCCTGGATTGTCTTTTTTGCTGCCCTCAGTGGTCTTGGGCAAGCCAGTTATCATCCGGAAGGCTTCAAAACGGTAAATTTCATCAGCGGAGCGAAAAAGGCTACGGCCATCTCCCTTTTCCATTTTGGCGGAAACTTGGGTTTTGCGGTAGGCCCCATCATGGCCACTTTATTTTTCCGCCATTTTGGTCTAAAAGGTTCTTTACTTTTTTTTATTCCAGGCATGATTATGTTACTAATTTTTATTTTTCTTCCCCAATGGCGGGCGAAAACCGATCAGCTCGCCATTAAAAAAAGAGCATCCACAACAATTAATGCTCGCCCAAATACTTATGCCATGGTTCTCTTGCTATCTACGGTAGTTTTTAGGTCAGCAGCCCGCCTTGGCCTTTTGACTTTCATCCCTTTCTATTTTCTAAAAGTTCTTTATCAAGACCCGCTTACGGTTGGGAAATATCTCTCCCTTTTTCTTCTTGCGGGAACAGTGGGTGTCATTAGTGGAGGCCCCCTTGCAGATCGTTACGGGTATAAGAAAACTGTCCTTTTAAGTTTAGGGTTGACGCCGGTCTTGTTGTATCTTTTTTATTTTACTTCTGGAATAATTTCCTTGATATGCTTTGCTTTGGCCGGTTTGTTAATCATCTCCTCTAACTCCGTCACTATGGCCATGGGCCAAAGCTTCATGCCCCAGAATGTAGGTATGGCCTCTGGCTTGATCTTAGGATTAGCGATGGGCATCGGTGGAATTGCTACTACTTTTTTAGGATGGGTGGCTGATCATATGGGGATAACTTTTACGCTGCATTTAGCTTTTATCTTACCTCTTTTAGCCTTCGCGACTTTTTACTTAATCCCTTATCCATCAAAACAAAATTGAATTTCTTTTTCTTTCTTCGCGAAGCAGAACTTTTCCCTCTCCCCAACTCATAGGTTCAGAGTTTATCATTTGTCCATTACGGCCAGGATCAAGCCCTTGCCTTAGGCGAGGATGGGTTTAACATTCACCGCACAGACTTTGAATACGGGAATCTTGGAAATAGGGTCTAAAGCATCTAAAGTGAGCAAATTAGCCGCTGCTTCTTTGAAATGAAAAGTCATGAAGACCAAACCTGGCTGGAGCGCCTCTGAAATCTTTGGTTTCACGCGTACTTTCCCCCGGCGCGATGATACTTCCACCAGTCCATCGCCTTCTTGAATGCCTAATTTCCGCGCATCTTCCGGGTTAATTTCCACCACCCCTTCGGGATAGATTTCTTTAAGTCCCTTAGATTTATGGCTGATAATCGTATGGTAATGGTAAAGGATGCGGCCGGTGGTCATGATAAAGGGATACTGTTCATCGGGAAGTTCGGGCGGGGGCACATAAGGCACCACATGAAACTTTCCTTTGCCGCGGGTAAATTTATCCTTATGCAGGAAAGGTGTTCCCGGATGATCCAGGGAAGGGCAGGGCCACTGCAGGCCTTTGTCTTCCAAGCGATAGTAACGAATGCCTCCGTAGGCCGGGGTCAAGGCAGCTATTTCTTCCATAATCTCTGCTGGAGAATTATATTTCATAGGATAACCAAGTCGCGTCGAAAGGTCGCAAATTATTTCCCAGTCAGGACGGGCATGACCAATGGGGGGAATAGCTTGGCGCACTCGTTGCACTCTTCTTTCGGTATTAGTAAAAGTGCCATCTTTTTCGGCGAAACTTACTCCAGGAAGAACCACGTGCGCCAACCGGGCAGTCTCTGAAAGGAAAATATCTTGAACAACCAATAAGTCGAGTTGCTTGAGTTCTTCCTCCACTTTGTTTATGTTCGGATCGGAAAGGATCGGATTTTCCCCTAAAATAAAGAGGGCTTTAATTTTACCTTCTCCAATTCCCTTCATCATCTCCATTAAAGTTAATCCAGGCTGGGCTGGAAGTTTAACGCCCCAGGCCTTTTCAAATTTTTGGCGAGCACTCTCATCATCCACCCGCTGGTAACCTGAATAAACATTGGGGAGACCGCCCATGTCACAAGCCCCTTGCACATTATTCTGCCCGCGTAAGGGGTTTATTCCGGACGAGGGTTTTCCAATCTGACCAGTAACCATGGCCAGGTTAGCTAAGGCCAAAACATTATTAGTTCCGGTAGTGTGTTGAGTAATCCCCATGGCATAAAGAATAGAAGAAGAGCTTGCTTGGGCATAAAGGCGAGCGGCTTCCACAATGTCTGGCGCCGGCACCCCTGTAATTTGGGCTACTACCTCGGGAGTGTACTCTTGCACTAATTCAGCCAAAGCATTAAACCCCTCTGTCCGCTCTTCGATAAAAGGTTTATTCAACCAACCTCGGGAAATAATCGTGTGGATCATTCCGTTGATCAGGGCCACGTCCGTCCCCGGTTTATGGTTCAAAAATAGGCTGGCGTATTCCGCCAGTTCAATGCGGCGGGGATCAGCTACAATAAGTTTGGCTCCTCTTTGCCGCACTGCTGCCTTAACTTCCAGAGCAATTACGGGATGGTTCTCGGTGGTATTAGAGCCGATGACGAAAATACATTCCGCGTGGCGAATTTCTGCGATGGAATTAGTCATGGCTCCACTGCCCAAAGCCATCGCCAGACCGGCGACGGTGGAGCTATGTCAAAGCCTGGCGCAGTGATCCACGTTATTCGTGCCCAGGACAGCGCGCGCTAATTTCTGCAAAAGATAATTTTCTTCATTAGTGCATTTGGCGGAAGTGAGCACGCCTATGGCTTGCGGGCCAAAATCCGCTTTTATCTTTTGCAAACCTTCCGCAACTTTTTGCAAGGCTTCTTCCCAAGAAGCTTTGCGGAAGCTCCCCTTCTCTTTGAGCAAAGGATCAGTCAGCCGATCAGGACTATGGATATAATCAAACCCAAACCTTCCTTTGACACATGTCCATCCTTTATTTATTCCCAGATCCTTATCCGAGGTTACTTTCAATACCCGGTTATCTTTAACGTTTAAGACTATGGTGCAGCCAACCCCGCAATAAGAACAAATGGTGGGCACTTTCTTCAATTCCCATTCGCGCCCCTGAAAACGGCCAGCTTTTTCAGTCAAAGCCCCCACTGGACAAACGCTGACACAATTACCACAAAAGACACAGGGAGTTTCTTGCATAGAACGATCGAAAGGAGCAGCTATTTTGGTAGCAAAGCCTCGCCGCGCATAGTCTACTGCTGCGCAATATTGCACTTCATGGCACACAGTTACACATCTTCCACAGAGGATACATTTATTATAGTCTCTTTCAAAAAAGGGGTTGGCTTGCCTAATTTCATACTGATGTTTTTCACCTTCAAAGCGCGGCTTGCGGATTCCAAAATCATACGCATATTTCTCCAAAAGACAGGAACCGCTTTTTTCACAGGTCATACAGTCATAAGGATGATCAGAAAGTAGAAATTCAATGACTAACCTCCGGGCTTCTTGTACACGTTTAGTATCGGTACGAATAACCATTTTATCAGCAATTGGATAGGCGCAGGAAGCCACTAAGGTTCTCGCTCCTTCAACTTCCACTACACAAAGACGGCAAGCCGCCAAAGGTGTTAAATCATCCCGATAACAAAGATGAGGAATTTCGATGCCCGCCCTTTTGGCCGCCTCTAAAATGCTTATACCTTCTCTGGCTTTAACTTGCTGACCATCTATGGTTATGATAATTTCCCTCATTTGTTTTACTCCTCTTATCTCTACGAACGCTCAAGGTCACAACGGAGACAACGTTTAGCCTCCTGCCGAGCAGTTTGTTCATCAAAGCCCAGGTTAACTTCGGCAAAGCAACTTACTCTTTCTTGCCCACTCAAAGCAGGCATGGTTGCCCGATTTTGATTAGCCTCTTCTTCTCCCTCGATCTTCGGAACATTTACCCGCCGCATTGGTCTAAAGGCTCTATCTTTATCCAGATTTTTTCCTTGTAGGTAAAGGTCTATAGAAAATGCTCCCCTGTAACCACTGGCCATTGCTTCTACCACGGTCGAGGGCCCGGTCACCATATCGCCTCCGGCAAACACTCCCGGAACACCCGTAAAGAGAGTAACCGGATCTACTTTGAGCGTCCCGTCATCATTTTTTATAAAACCTTTCTCCTGTTGCAGACAAGAAAGATCGGGTTGGTACCCAATGGCCGGAATTATAGTATCTACTTCCATAAGGAATTCTGAACCTTTAATGGGTATTGGGCGTCTTCGGCCGCTGGCATCAAAATCACCCAATTCCATACGTTGGCATTCCAAAGCCTTAACTTTCCCATCCTCCTTTAAAATGCTCTTGGGCGCTGTTAAATAAACCAACTTTATCTTTTCATGTTCAGCCTCTTCAATCTCTTCCTTATTAGCCGGCATTTCTTCGCGAGTTCTACGATATACGATGGAAACCTCCTTTGCCCCCATCCTTAAAGCCGTGCGCGCCGCATCAAAAGCTACATTTCCGCCCCCAATAACTACTACTTTTTCACCTATTTCTACCCTATCTCCTAAATTTACCCGCCGTAAAAAATCAATTCCTGGTAATACGCCCTTAGCATCTTCCCCTGGGATATTCATTTTCTGGTTGAGATGAGCGCCTACAGCCAAAAAAATCGCCTGATATCCATCCTGAAATAGATCATCAATTTTAAAATCCCTCCCCCACACTTGGTTTGTCTTGATTTCCACGTTATGTTGACAGATAAACTTAACATCATGTTCCAGAATCTTCCTGGGCAAGCGATATTCCGGAATGCCCACAGCCAGCATTCCTCCAACCACGGGCAGAGCTTCAAATATTGTCACATGGTATCCTTGGCGACCCAGATGATAAGCGGCATTTAAACCAGCAGGTCCAGAACCTATAATAGCTACTCTTTTATTCTTACTTTTTTCTATAAAAGTTGGCGGAGCCATTTTCCCTTGCTGGATTTCCCAATCCGAAGCAAATCTTTTAAGCGAGGCGATAGCGATGGGTTGGTCAAGATCTCCCCGCTTACACATATTTTCGCAAGGATGATTGCAAACCCGGCCGCATATTCCCGCTAAAGGCATGGTAAGCCGAATTAATTCTAAAGCTTCTTCATATTTTCCCGCAGAAATTAGGGCTATATAGCCAGCGGCATCACAACGTACCGGACAGGTATTTTCACAGGGCGCATAAACCAAAGCCTCGCAAACCGCGGCGGGACAGTACTTTTCCCTAATATGAACTTCATATTCATGGCGAAAATGATTGATCGTGGATAGGACCGGATTAGGGCATGTTTGTCCCAACCCACATAAAGCTGAGTCTTTAATGATTCTGCCCATTTCCACCAGTAGGTCAATATCCTCTTCTTTACCTTCTCCTCGGGTAATGCGCGTCAAGATTTCTAACATTCTTTTTGTGCCTACCCGACAGGGCACACACTTCCCACAAGATTCATCCTGAGTGAAGCTTAAAAAGAATCGGGCAATATCTACCATGCAGGTTTTCTCATCCATGACGATCATCCCCCCTGAACCCATCATGGAACCTGCTTCGGTTAGTGATTCATAATCTATGGGTAGATCCAAATATTTGGGGGGGAGACAACCTCCCGATGGCCCGCCCATCTGGGCAGCTTTAAACTTCCGCCCTTTCGGTATCCCTCCGCCAATATCATAGATAACTTGCCGGAGAGTGGTGCCCATGGGGACTTCTACGAGGCCAGTGTTGTTTATTTTCCCCGTGAGAGAAAATATTTTTGTTCCTTTACTGCCCGCTGTTCCTATCGCCGCATAGCTCTCCGCTCCATCAAGGATAATGGAACGAATATTAGCATAAGTCTCCACATTGTTAATGTTCGTAGGTTTCCCCCAGAGGCCGGCTACTGCTGGAAATGGTGGACGAGCTCGGGGCATTCCTCGTTTTCCTTCTATGGAAGCTAACAGGGCTGTTTCTTCACCGCAAACGAAAGCACCCGCTCCTTCTTTAATTTTTAAATGAAAATTAAATCCTGATCCTAATATATTTTCCCCCAAGAGGCCCAACTCTTCGGCCTGTTCAATAGCTATTTTTAAATGCTGTACTGCTAAAGGATATTCAGCGCGCACATAAACGTAACCGCTTTCGGCTCCAATGGCGTAGGCAGCGATTAACATTCCTTCTAAAACCAAATGGGGATTCCCTTCGAGCACACTTCTATCCATAAAAGCTCCTGGATCTCCTTCATCGGCATTACAAACAATATATTTTTCTTTTCCTGGAGCATTTTTAGTAAGGCGCCATTTTCGCCCCGTGGGAAATCCCGCTCCCCCTCTTCCCCGTAAGCCAGACTTCTCAACCTCCTCTATTACTTTCTCAGGAGGCATCGAAAAAAGGGCTTTGCTCAACGCTAAATATCCCCCCCGAGCAATATAATCACGAATCTCTGTTGGATCAATCCGTCCATTATCACTAAATACTTTTCGCGACTGGCGTTTATAAAAGGGAACTTCATGATCGTATATGATTCGTTGTCCGGTAATTGGATCAGTATAAAGAAGGCGCGACATAATTTGTTTATTGATTAATGTTTGCGCAACAATCTCCGGAACATCTTCGACCGCTACTTGCTGGTAAAAAATCTCTTTGGGCAGAATGACTACGACTGGTCCTCTTTCGCAAAAACCATGGCATCCGGTACGCATGACATCAATCTTCTCTGCCAGACCTCTGTTTTTAATCTCTTGTATAAAAGCCATCCGCACCTCTTCACTTCCCCAAGCCCGGCAGCCTGTACCTCCGCATATGGTCACACAAGTTTTGTTTGGGTCTCTTTCTTTAATAATCTTTTCTCTAAATTCTGCTAAATCCTGCGCGGAATTTAATTTCTTTAGCAACTTCTTCCTCCCTTAGGAATATTGTTTCAAAACCTGCTCGACTTTAGCTGGCGTTAATTTTCCATAATAATTTTTGTCGACTAATAATACCGGAGAAAGAGCGCAAGCTCCCAGACAAGCCACAGTCTCAAAAGTAAATTTAAAATCCGGAGAAGTTTCATTCTCCCCAATTCCCAAATACTGTTGCACCGCTTTAAGGACATTTTTCCCCCCCCGCACGTGGCAAGCGGTCCCTCGACAGACTCGCACCGTATGTCTTCCCCGCGGAGTGAGATAGAATTGGGCATAAAAGGTCACTACGCCGTAAATGCGACTAAGGGGAATTTTTAGGCGCTTACTAATCAAAATTAAAACTTCTTCGGGTAAATAACCGAAAATGGCCTGCGCTTCTTGGAGAACGGGAATTAAAGCACCTTCTTGATTTTGATATTTTTTTAAGATCTCTTCCACTCCCGATAAATCCAAATTCGGGCTCATTCCTCCTCCTTAAATTATTTATTTCTGCTCATTTATTAAGGGGCTTTAAAATAACTGGCCCTAAAGAGGCTTTTCCTCTTTCCTAACTTTTGCATTCTTGGAGAAGTTTATCGGCGTATTCTAAACGCCCCATTACAATCTCCGCCGCTTTGGCCGCCTCTTTCAAGGAGGTATCCAAAACATCAGCTATAACCGCATCCAACCCACAGCAAATGGCCATGGCTAAAAAAGTGCGATTAAGCAACTTTCTTCCTTTAGCTCCTTGCGAAACATTACTTAAACCCACAATGAGATGGGGCGGATTTTTTTCCTGGGCAATCTGCCGCATTGCTTCCAACGTAATTGGTCCCTGCGCTTGCGAAAATTTTAAAGGAAGAACGACCGGGTCGATGAATAGGCGCTCGCGAGGAAGGCCATAGTTATCTGCGTAATCCATAATCCGCTTGGCAATGGCCACGCGGCCGACAGCGTGGGGTGGAATACCTTGCTCATCCATAGTTAACCCTACTATGCCCGAGTTATATTGCGCAGCCAAAGCCATCAGCCGATCTAACCTGCCCTTCTCCCCATTAGTCGAATTAATTAAAGCTGGCTTTCGGCACGCTTTCAAACCTGCTTCGATAACATCTAACTTCCGGCTATCTATGGCCAACGGCGTCTCCACTGCTTCCTGGACGGTTTCCACCAACCAAACCATCACCTCTGCTGGACGCAGCCAAGCCGTCCCTACATTCAGATCTAAATAATCTGCTCCTGCTGCTGCTTGCTTTTTCGCTATCTTCTGCAGAGCTTCTTTATTCTTCTCCTGGATCAATTTATAAATTTTAGGGTTTAAGCCATTAATTCTTTCCCCGATAAAGATCATTTGGGGCCCTCTTGATCAGCAATCTTCTGAGCAATCGCTTTAATCTCCTCCATAAATCGGGGATTGGCGGCAAAGGGTGGAATGGCGGCCAAATCAGCCTCAATTATCTGCGGGTTGAAGGAGAGAAACCCTAAACAAGGCATCGCCCCCATATGCTTTAAAAGAAATTCGCGATCACCCTCATCCCGTACTTTATTCCCGATCCAGGCTAAATTTTTTAGGCCTATATCAGCGGCTAATTGGGCAATCTTCTGGGCCACCTCTAAACTTCTTCTTCCTGGTTCGACTACAACAATGAGCATATCCACGGCCTTGGCGGTGGCCCTTCCTAAATGCTCCACCCCAGCTTCCATGTCTAAAATAACTATTTCTTTCCGACCCAAGAGGAGATGGGTCACCAAATTTTTCACCATTACATTTTCAGGACAGACGCATCCTCCCCCGCCCTTTTGGACAGTGCCCATAACCATCAGGCGGATGCCATCTTTCTCCAAAGAAAATTTATCGGGGAGGTCATCTACGCGCGGATTTAGTCGGAAAAATCCACCCATTGCTCCAGGCTTGGCGCCGGTGCGCTCCTCGATTAGCTCCTTCATCTCGGCAATAGGTGTCAGGCGGGAGTCATGGGGAAAACCTAAAGCTAAGGCTAAATTACTCGCTGGATCCGCATCGATGGCTATGATTTTAAAACCTTGATCGGCATAGACTCTGGCCAACCCGGCCACCACCGTTGTTTTGCCCACTCCCCCTTTGCCGGTAACGGCTAATTTCATAAAAATTACTTATCCTCAAGTATAGAGCACGTGGTTTATAAAATAAAAATTTTTATATATCCAATTGGCGAATTTTCGAAAATTCACCACTTTTAAAAACTTTCCCCTTAATTCGGTTACCGTATAATGGATTTACAAAATGAGGAATGAATATCCATTCATTTTTAACTAAATAACACCTCTCCCAAAAACAAGTCAAGAGAAAAGAGAACTGACCGTCTAACAGTTTTAATATTTTTCGCCAGCAGGAAACAGGCGGAAGAGGGAGAGCCTCTCTCCCTCCCGCCTGAATAAAGCTGAAACTTAAAAAGTGATCGACGGTCAGAAAAGAGAAAAAACTGAGCGGCTAACAGTTCTAATTTCCCCTGCCTTATGAAACAGGGCAGGATAGGGTGAATAAATTTGTCCGAAGATGGCTAAAATACCTTTCTTTTTAGGTTGCTCAAAATTAACGGGCAGACGATGAGGGTAGAAAGGAGAGAAGAATTTAAGAAGTATACTTCAGATAATTTCTATTTAAGATTAAAAAGTTCGCTGGCTAATCTTTTCCCGGTGACCGTTTTAAAATTCTTTTCGACAATTTCTTTTATCTTATCCTTTTCATTTATCAATCCATTTTCCTCTAAGTTTACCAGCCAATCTGCTTCGAAAAGGATTTGAAAATTGAGAGACTCTTTTTGGCGCGGATGATGATGGTGAGCAATGATATCGCCAACCTCTTCCATTATGGGCCTGAGCACATTCAGCTTGGTCAAAATTTCTCTAGCTACCTCCGGCCCTTCTTTTTCTTGATACTCGGCGGCGGCACTCCCATATTTCTCCTCCGCTATCTTGATGCCTATATCGTGGAGATAAGCAGCCGCTAAGACGACCAGAGGATGTCCACCTTCTATCTTTAAAATTTCTTCGGCATATTGGGCCACCTTGAGCGCATGATTAATCCGTTTTTTATCGGCGGCAAAATATCTAATCATCTCTTGGGCTATTCTCTCCCGTAAGCGATTATTCTTCTCCTCTTTCGTCTTGGCCTTAATCTCTTCAGGTAAACTCTCGATACAACTATCACCATAAGGACACCATTCTGCACATCCAAAATTAATCTTGGGATTAACAATTTCATGCCCACAACGACATTTTCTTTTTACATCATACTTAAAAAATTCGACTCCAAAGCCGCATTTGGGGCAAGCGATCTCAAACACATCCCCTGGCTTCCAGAACATCGGATCTTGGCCCGGACACCGCATATTTCTCCTCCTGGATTAAAAATTCTCTTGCTTTAAAATATTTTTAACATTATACCTTACACATATGCCTTGACTTAAGTCAATTGACTAAACTAAAATGCTTTTTAATATAAATCTAATTTGAGCGATTTTCGGGTTAGAAGCATCCTCCTGGTCATTCCCGCGCAGATGGGCACCCAGTAAAAAAAATTAACATCCTGGATTCCTGTCTGCTTCAGCCTGCTTCATGTTATCCTCGGAATGACCGACTTTATTTCATCTTTTAAATGAATTGCTAAATTGAAAATGACCCAATTATCTCAAGGTGTTTTAAATATGGGCGCTGAAGAATCGCTCAATTTAGGATGAATTTGGGCAGAAACTTTGACTTCGCCGGGTTAAAGAGCCCAAATTTGGCTATAAAAAGGGACGTAATAGATTAATGGAGAAATATCGCGTAATTTTTGCCCCAGATCAAAAAGAAGTGGAGGTGGAAAAGGAGACCACCTTGCTCGAGGCCGCGCGTAAGGCGGGACTTTTCATAAATAGCCTCTGCGGCGGGGAAGGGGTATGCGGCAAATGTAAAGTAAAAGCTATCTCGGGGAAAGTCAAAGCGGATAAGAATTCCCTGGCCTTTTTAACAAAAGAAGAAATAGCTCAGGGATATATCCTAGCCTGCCAGACGCGCATAAAAGATAATCTCGAAATCTTTATCCCCCCTGAATCTCGCCTGGAGGAAGAGCAGATTTTAAAAGAAAGCCCTCCGCCGCCCGAACAGGACTGGCTGAAATCTCCTCCTTTGCAATATAGTGAACCTGAATGGCTATGTATTCATAAGAGACCAGCTGATCCCGCCGTCCTCCTTGACCCCTTAACCAATAAAGTATATCTTGAGCTTCCTCCCCCCACCATCGATGATAATATTCCTGATACAGCTCGCTTATTAAGAGCATTGTCTAAGAAAGTCAAATATCCTTCTTTTGAAATTCCTTTCTTCTGTTTGAAAGACCTCTCTTCTAAACTTCGCCGCTCTAATTGGAAAGTTACTATTACCATAGCAAGGTATAATGATGCGGGTAAAATCTTACAGATCGAAGAAGGTAATAAAAGTGGCCAAAATTATGGCATGGCCGTGGATGTTGGAACAACTACGGTGGTGGCCCAGTTAATTGATTTGAAAACAGGTAAAGTTTTGGGAGTAGAAGGGAATCACAATCTCCAAGCCCATTATGGAGAAGATGTTTTGTCCCGCATTGCTTACGCTTGCGGAAAGGGGTCCTTAGAAGTATTGCAAAAGGCTGTAGTCGAAAATATCAACAACCTCATCCAAACTTTAGCTAAAGCTAAAGGAATTAACCCCGAAGATATTACTTCTATCGTAGCTGCCGGTAATACCACAATGAGTCACCTCCTCCTGGGCTTAAGGCCCTGTTCCATTAGAGATGATCCTTATGTGCCCACAGTGGATATTTATCCGCAAATCATGGCCCAAGAGATAGGTATTCATATTAACCCCCAGGGAATTCTCCAGGTGTTACCCAATATTGCCAGCTATATCGGGGGGGATACAGTGGCGGGGGTCTTAGCCTGCCAAATGGCTGACCGGCCTGAATTAACCTGCCTGATTGATATTGGCACAAATGGTGAAATAGTCGTGGGACACAATGAATGGCTGCTTTCCTGTTCGGCTTCTGCCGGTCCTGCTTTCGAAGGAGGCGACACGAAATGGGGTATGAGAGCAACCAGAGGCGCGATCCAGAAAGTCGAAATTGCTCATGATCAGGTAGTTTATGAAACGATCGGCAAAGGAAAACCCCGGGGAATCTGTGGCTCGGGATTAATTGATTTAATTTATGGCTTGGCCAAAAATAAAATCCTGGAGATTGATGGAAATTTTTCACGCCTGGCCCCTAATAAACGCCTCTTGGCTACTGACCAGGGCTTAGAATATATCGTAGCTTTCCCCGCCGAGACCGAAAAAGGAGAAGCCATTACCATCTCGCAGACTGATATTGATAACATTATGCGCTCGAAGGCGGCCATATTCGCGGCTATAAAATCGCTTGTTGACTATGCTGGTTTATCCTTTGCTGATCTGGCCAAAATTTATGTCGCCGGAGGCTTCGGCAATTATTTGGATATTGAAAAAGCTGTGGGTATCGGGTTACTTCCAGATATACCCCGGGAAAAAATAGAATTCGTGGGCAATAGTTCGCTTTTGGGAGCACGGATGGTTCTTCTATCTAATCATGCTCTGGAAAAAGCCATAAACATTTCCCAATCTATAACGAATATCGAGCTTTCCAAGTTTGCTCCTTTTGCCGACGAATATATGGCTGCTTTGTACATTCCTCACATCAATAGGGAACAGCTTTTCCCTTCCGTAAAATTTTAAATCGCTAAAAGGATTATAATTATGACTAATTTAAAAGTAGAACTCCTTTTTATTACCCCCCAGGCAGAATTGCTGATTGAGAATGTGGGGAGGACGTCCTACCTTTCCTTCCCCAAACAGCAAGCGGGCTCGGAAAAAAACTTTATTAGAATGCTCCTTCGGAATGAACATCATTCGGTATTGGAACATGCTTATGCTACTTTCAGAATTGCTGGAGTTTCCCGAGCCTGTACTCATCAGTTGGTCAGGCATAGGCTCTGTTCTTTTATCCAGCAATCCCAGAGGTATGTAGATGAAAAAGATTTCCGCTATATCGAACCCGAATCCATAAAAGCTAATGCTGAAGCGCACGCGATGTTCACTGAATTTATGGAGCAGGCTCGCGCTATTTATACCAAACTACAGGGGATGAAGATTAGAAAGGAAGATGCCCGGTATGTCTTACCCAATGCTACCGAGAGTCAAATCGTGGTCAGTGCCAATTTTCGCGAATGGCGCCATATAATTGGCTTAAGAGGCAGCCCTCAATCCCAGTGGGAAATTCGCCGCCTGGCTATAGCGGTGCTCAAGATCCTCAAAGAACACGCGCCCACCGTCTTCGCAGATTTCCAGGTAGATGAAGAAAAAGAGGTCATCAATAAGCTAAAAATATAACTTTCTCCGGCTTCCGAGCAGTCAATAAGGAGCCTGGCGCATCTCCTCGGCCAGCTCGCGGGACAATTGCAGAGCCTTCTCTGCCATGGCGGGAGAAAGAGAGGCCAGACCACAGCTTTGGGAAATAAGCGAGTTTTGCTGGAGTACTTCGGCAGGAACTCCCTCTTTGACTAAAAGGCCCATCTTCTCTTCTAAAGCAGATTTGAGGCTCAAAGTGGTCTCATTTTTGATAAACTCTTCCTCAGCCGGCACAATTCCCCAGGCCAAAAATCCTCCTTGAAGGAGAAATTCTTTCAACTCAGGAGCGTAAGTAAGCAGATTTGGAAAAAACTGATAAGCATCAAAATGAATTACTTTGACGCCGGTCTGCATTACCATTGACCAATCTGTAGCTCCACAAATATGGATTCCGGAGAGACCTTGCAGAGGGGAAATAACTTCCCGGAGAGTAGAAATGATTTCTTCCTTACTTAAGTTCATACTGATCGAACCATAGCCACTCAGGAGAGGTTCATCAAAAAAAATCAAGGTTTCTGCTTCCGGAACTACTCTTCGGAATTCTCTTTCCTGCCATCGGGCTTGGCCGGCAATTATCTTTAGAAACATTTCTTTTAGATTTGGTTCATAAAAAATGGGGATCTTTTTTTCATCCATAACCCCCAAGCCAAAAGTGATTGGTCCGGTAATTTGCCCTTTGATCAGTAAGGGTTTCCTGAACTGGAGATGTTCAAGCAAGGAATAAAACCCAGAAGCGTATTCTCGGTCCAGAGAGTAATATTTGCTCTCCTCTTCCGTGATGGCCGCATAGTAATTTTCCCATTCGGCCATAGGGACAAAAGGGAGACGAAAGTAAATTTTATTATCCCCTATGACCACCCCAGGCATACCAGCCGCAAATTGCACCAACATCCCTTCCTTAAAAGTTCTCCGCGGCAGCTGGGGCCAGAAAGGGGAGGCGGGAAAATATTTTAAAATAAGCTCGCTGGCTTGATCAGGGTCGAGGTGGGGCAAACTACCAATACCTATAGGCAAAAAAGATTTTTCCATCATTTAAAACCCCAATTTTGCTTCAATATCTGGGAGAGTTCTCTCAAAATAGCAAAAGTCTGTTCTATATTCTTTTCTACGTCTTCCCATCGCCGTGGTCGCACAGGCGGCGGCAAAATCCATGAAAATTATTTATCTCCCTTGGGGGAATTGAAAAAAAGTTAAATCATCCTGACCAGTTTCCATACCAGTGTTTCGGTCAGAACGCATACATCCTCACTGCTCAGGTAATGGCCTATATTCCCATCGAAGAGAATATTGCCATTGGCCGGGAACTCTGCGTCTCCTCGCCAGAGAATAATGAAGATCCGCACGTGCGGGAAGGGATCAATACGCACCGATATATCCCCAAAGGGGGCTTTTTGGCCTCCTATTCTCTGGGCCAGCTCGAGGAGTAATTCGGGGCGCTGACCAAAATTTTTGAGGATGGGCTGCAGACTCCTCTGCAAAAAAATTGGCGTATAGAATTTAGCCCCCTCTATCTGCCCATAGGTGATAACTTTATTAGTAAAGGGCGTACCTCGGGCTTGGGTTAAATAGTGCAGGATTAATATTTGGTCCTTTATAGGGACCATATCTTCCTTTCTATCCACTAGGAATATCTCCCCTGTAGAGGCGTTCACGCTATAAAGCCGATTAAGATAAATGAGGTGCAAATGATGATCATCAATTAGCGTAGCTCCACTTCTTTGACAAACTTCTCCTATGGGCCTAGTGGAAAGTTTCTGCGTCGCTATCCGGATAGTGAGTTCAAAACTTTGCTTGGAAATGTCCTCAAATAACATAACCTGCCTCTTGCAAAATTTTTTTCACGGAGAGAGCTACCGGTGCATCAGCGGGGATTTTTAAGAGGGATTCCCCTTTCAAATTGAACTCCCTGACCAGAGGATCATAAGCAACCCTGCCCAGGAATTTTTCCCCACTACGCCGTAAAAAGCCTTCTGTTTCTTCCGTAAACCGATAATTACCCACGAGATAAAATTGCCGGTAATGAATATTTACTCCCTTGATTACATATTTGACCCGCTCAATATGTTTGGCCGATTTTTCCGAGGGGTCAAGGATAACAAAGAGCCCATCAATATCCGGAGTAACTTTGCGGTTCAGGTGCTCCAATCCCGCTGGAGAATCTACTAAAATTAGGTCATAATCTTTTTGGATATTTCTGATAGTCTCCTTTATCAGTTCATCGGGCAAACAATAACAGCCCGCGGCAAATTTTGTGCCCAGGGTAATTAAATCAAACTTATCATCTCGGTGGATGATCTTCCCGGCAGCCAGCATCTCTTGCAATATATGGGGCGTATCTTCCTGCCCTTTACCCACTTTCCCCTTTTCCATCACTCTGGCCAGGGCATCAGCAATAGTCAGAATGCCTTCTTGCTCTAAGTCCACCCCGAGCATTTTGGGCAGACTGCCATCAGGATCTAGATCAATGAGCAGCAGTTTTTGGGCCGGGAGATACCTGGTCATAAGGGCTGTAAAAGTTGACTTACCCGTTCCCCCCCGTCCTGTAACCACTTCGATTCTGCTCACCTTAGATCACCCCCGCTTTTTCTAAGATCTTTTTTACTGACTGACAGGCCGGGGAATCAGCGGCCAGTTCGCGCAAGCTTTTTCCCTGCAGATTATACTCTTCCACCTGGGGGTCGTAATCAATACGCCCCAGAAAAACTTCTCCGGCAGCGGCAAAATGCTGCTCCGCCCCTTCATCGAACATATAATTTCCCACTAAATAAAAATGGCGATAGATCATGCCCACTTCCCGCAAAATAATTTTAACTTTTTTGATATGAGTTAGCGATTTTTCCGAAGGGTCTAGAATAATAAACAAGTCATCAACTTCGGAGACCAAATTACGATTTAGATGTTCCAGCCCCGCCGGAGAATCAACCACTAAATTTTTATAATTTTTAGCGAGTTTAGAAATTGTTTTTCTCAATAGATGATCGGGAAAACAATAACACCCTTCCAGATCCTTTACCCCCAAAGTAAGCAGATCAAACCCTCTTCCTTCGTATAGGGATTCTGTCCACAGCAGGCCGGCAAATCGTTCCTCAACCGGGGTAAGAGGGCTGCCTCCTCTTTGCCTTTCTTTTACCGCCTGGTAAAGAGCTTCTACGAGAGTCTTCTTGCCTTCTTTGGCTAGGTCAATTCCTAACATATCAGCCAGGCTCAAGTCTGGATCTAAATCAACGAGGAGCGCAGGGGAGGATAAATAGCGACTCATTAAAGCCACAAAGGTTGATTTCCCAGCCCCCCCTCTTCCTGTGCACACGATTATTCTGGCCATGTTAATCTCCCTTGCTTGGAGAAATGAGTTGTTCTCTTTGGGCAGTTGGTAATTTACTCACTGGAGAAATTTTAACCACTGCCCTATATTCGGCAGGACAAACCTCTTTACAAGTGCCGCACTTGGAGCACTTCTCCTGGTTGATTACCTTGATTTCGCCTTTCCCTCCTTTTATAGCTTCGGTGGGACAGACAAGCACACAGTGTTCGCAGGCCCGGTCGCATTTTTCCGGAAGAATATAATAAGCGATCAGCTCTTTGCACACTAAAGCCGGGCAGCGTTTCTCCTGGATGTGCGCCTTATATTCCTCAGCAAAATAGCGCAGAGTGGTTAAAACAGGATTAGGAGCCGAGCGCCCTAAACCGCATAGAGATCCCATCTGAATATCTTCGGCCAGCTCTTGCATTAGCCCCAAGTCTTCCATCTTCGCCCGCCCGGCGCAGATATCCTCCAGAATTTTCAGGAGCTGAAAAGTTCCAATCCGACACATTACGCATTTACCACAAGATTCTTTGGTCGTAAAATCGAGGAAGAAGCGAGCTGTATCTACCGCACAGTCCTCTTCGTCCATGAAGATCATCCCCCCCGAGCCCATCATCGAACCAGCTTCCCGGAGGGAATCATAATCAATGGGCAAGTCGGCCAAGCTTTCTGGGATACAGCCTCCGGAAGGACCACCTATCTGGACGGCCTTGAATTTCCTCCCGTTGCGCATTCCTCCCGCTATATCATTGACTAATTTTCTAAGGCTCGTCCCCATGGGTACTTCCGCCAGACCTGGATATTGAATTTTCCCGGCTAAGGTAAAAACAGCGGTGCCTTTACTTTTTTCCGTTCCTAAACAAGCAAACTCCTTACTTCCCTTGCGGATAATAAAGGGAACATAAGCCAATGTTTTAACGTTATTAACTAAAGTGGGCGCCCGCCAGAGTCCGGCTTCTGATGGATAAGGTGGCCTTATCCGCGGTTCACTCCTTTTTCCTTCCATGGCCGCCACCAAAGCGGTCTCTTCTCCGGAAACAAATGCCCCAGCTCCTTCGGCAACTTCAATATGAAAAGAAAAACCTCTTCCCAATATATTATCCCCCAAAAATCCGTTTTGGCCACTTTGCCATATCGCCCGACGTACTCTCTCTATAGCTAAGGGGTATTCTGCGCGAATATAAATGTATCCTTTGCGGGCTCCAATTGCATACCCGGCAATGATCATTCCTTCGATTACTTCATGGGGATCACTCTCTAAAATCACCCGGTCCATGAAAGCGCCGGGATCTCCTTCATCAGCGTTGGCTATAACATACTTAATCTGTCCCGCCGCTCTTTGGCACAATTCCCATTTTAATCCGGTGGAAAAACCAGCACCGCCTCTGCCCCGCAGACCAGAATTTTTGATCTCCTCTACAATTTGTTCCGGAGTCATGGTTAAGGCTTTTTCCAGCCCAACATATCCTTCATGGGCAATATAGGCATAAATATTCTCCGGATCGATATATCCGCAACGACTCAAAATCAAACGAAGCTCATGTTCAAATCGGGCAAGCTCCGGAATAAAAGGTCTTCCATGATCATTTTTTTCCAGAGTACCCAGGCTTAACTCCAGACAGGGATCATCCTCTAAGATATATCCCTCTACCAACCGGGGAACCATTTCCGGAGTTATGTTGGCATACACCACCCGGAAGGATTCTGGTTTGGAGATAATTACCAAAGGTTCAGCATAACATAGACCAATACACCCCACCTCTATAACGGGTACTTCAATTTTCTGGCGGGCTAATTCATTTTTAAAGGCCTCGATGACTTCCATGCTCCCCGCTGCTCGACCACAAGTGGCCGCGCCCACAAGTATGTGTGGTTTCTTTTCCAAGAGCTCCCCGTAATCTTGAGCTTTTTTTTCAATTTCGGTAAAGGTCAAGGGGTCAACTCCATAATCTGACTAATTTTGATGGGTTTATTCTTTCTGGTCTTTTGGCCTGAATGGGATCAATGATTCTTCTACTTTGAAAGGGCTCATTTTGGGATAAATTTTGTCTTTGATAACCATAACCGGCGCTAACATGCAACAACCAATACAGGCAACTCTCTCCAGACTGAATTGTCCATTTGGCGATGTTTCCCCTACTTTAATATTTAATTCCCTTTCCAGGGCCTCTAAGACTAAGCGACCGCCTGCCAAATGGCAAGCGGTCCCTAAGCAAACTTTAATATGATTTTTACCTAAGGGGGCCAAGCGAAATTGATTGAAAAAAGTAGCCACCCCCCAAATATCCGTGGGATTCTTGCCCAAAAATTTAGCTACCTCGAGCATTGCTTCTTTAGGCAGATAGCCAAACTCTTTTTGAATCTCCAGGAGAATGGTGATCAACCCATTTCGTTTTCCATGGTGTTTTTGTAAGATGAAGTTAAGCTTCTCTTTTATTCCCTCCATCATTTTCTTAAAGTCTTCACATATTCTGGTAGAAATGCCCCGATTCCGGCTGCTTCCCTGGGTCCTACGACAATTTCCCATCCCGGCAGAGCATCTTCGAGTTCTCCTTTGATCCGGGCCACCCTCCCCGGAATCACAATTTTTTTATTCTTAATCTTACTTTCAATCCCGGATTTTTTGATCATGGCGCCCACTTGATCGCCGGTAAATTTCCCGGCGGCCCAGCCCGTAAGCACTCCCAATCCTTCTGTATCCTTAACACATAGGTAAGCCGGAATTTTAGTTGCTTCGATGGCGGAAGAGACTATGAAGTAAGTAAGGGCCCAATTTGAAGTTATCAGGACGGGAGCATTTTCATCAGGATTTCCTATTTCATAATACTTCTCTTCTACAGCCATGGGGAAACGTGGATCGGTATAGATATTGAGCCGCTGGACTAATAAGGGCAGCAGAGTATATTGATCAAAATCCGAAAGAACAATTAAAGCAGCAAATTTGGTAATAAAAACAGAGGCCGTCAGAATTTCCTTGAGCCTATCTTTCTCCATAAAACAAGGGAAAGCAATTGTGGGATAGCCCAAAGGTCTAAAGCCCTGTTTTATAGCAGCCCTTCTGATAAGAGTTTGGTCTCTAATGGCCTCCGGCAAATTCTTGGATCCTGGATCCAAAACCGCTTCATCGATTCCCGCCTCTTTCAATTTCTTGGTCAGCGGAATAAGTTCCTCAATATTTGTTCCGCGAACACCCAAAGGTGTGGGCTTTTCTTTAATCTTAGGGATGGCCAGGTCAATATTATCTTTGGTGATGGGATAAAGCAAAGGCCGCTTATCAGCGCATATGTCTCGGGCCGCCAAAAGGGCCTCCGTATCTTCAGAGATGAGAATTATCCCCAACCCGGTATCGGCAGCCTTTTTGACTAAAGAAAGAAATTTATTTTTATCTCCCGAGGCAAATTGCAGGGCCAGCAGTTCCGCTTTGAGGGTCAATCCTACCCAGGGAAATTGCATTTCTTGCACTTTTTTAATTTTTTCTTCGACCAGCCCCGCACTCTCCTTGTCGGAGATGAGAATGGCTATTCCTGGAGGATGGACATAAGTCTTCTCGTGACGATAAATTACTTCTTCGTTGCCCACCTGCACCTTATTGTCCCCTACCCCTATGGTTACTAACTTAATCGCTGGGGCAAGCAAATCTTCCAGCTTGACTTTGGCTTCGGGTGCTAAATAGGGACATTTATCCAAGCTGGTTCCGCCTGTGGCTAACTTCATAGCAAAGGCAAAACAGGTGGGGAAACCACAATCTTTACATGGTTTTCTTCCCGGAAGCAATTTTACTATTTCCGAACCTGAAACTGGCATATTAAACCTCCCCTCTAAGTCTTTAGCGAAATGTTATTTAAGAACGCCTGAGTCAAGGAACAACTTTTCCCCGCCGCTTTTTTAGCTGGGAATTTCTACTTCGCCCTTAATCCAGGGATGTCCTACTTTTTCTAAGAAAGCAATAAGTTCGTCCGGGTTTCGGGCATCCTCTTCGGTAGCAATTTTATCGTATAATCCCTTTGCTTCGAGCACATCCCGATATCTTTCCTTAATCTCTTTGGGCATCCAGACGATGCGAGCCAGTCCTCCATCAGCTTGAATAAATTTGGGAGATCGCAGTTGTTCCAGTCCGGTTCCCAATCTCCCTTCCACCTGTTTTCCTCCGGAGGTTTCCCCGGCCATTCTGGAGAAGGTAATTCCAATGACGGTCTCCCCTTTAAATTCCCGATGAACAATGCCAAAGGCATCTACCTCGGGAATGTAAAACACAATGGCCTGAAAACAACCGCAGGAGGTATGGGGATGTTCAAAGGCACTGTAGAGATAGACTCGATCGTATGTTCCCAAAGATTTCTCAGCTACGACTTTATTGACCCCTTCGTATTCTCCTTTAGTCGGATCGATTAACTCTCCTTTGGGGATAGCAAAGATGGGTCCTTCAGGATCGATCTTGGCAGCTGCCCGGCCATCGAACCAGTTAATCGCTCCGCAGTTGGCAATCCGGTTAGGAGCGATAATAGAGCAGTGGGTGGGGGCAAAACTCTGGCAGAGGACGCATCCATAAAAGGTTTCCACATCCTCGTCTTTGAGTTGGCGAGCTCGTTCATCACGGGCCGCATATCGTTGTAAAGCTTCAGGGAGGAGCTCTTCCACTTTCTTAGGGTCCGTAATAATAGTGGTTTGAATCTTTTCGATGATGGGCATCTCCGAAGTGAAAAGGAAGTTAAAGATTTCGCCTAATTCTTTTAAAGAGGTGAACCCCTTTTTATAGGCCTCTGTACTCATCCTCACCCACATATCCTGTCTCTGGTTCATGTGATACCATCCCTGAATGAAGTTGAGATACATATGGATCTTTCTTTCGATGATGGGTTCGGCATCCTTGTCCAACTCAGCCCCGGCGACATCGATGAGAATAGCCATAGGATAGGATCCTCCCTTATCCGTTTCGGGGTCATAGGGGGCCAATTCATTTATATCGGGGCCGATGATTTCCACCTTTTCATTTTCGATCTCCTCAGGACTTTTGACAGTAGCTAATTCAAACTTATAGGGGACTTTTGGTCCTCCAAATTCCATATAGAGGTTTTCCTTTCGAATCACTTCCCCTTCATATTGGGGGCCAATATCAACGTGAAACTCCATCTTTTACTCTCCTTTCGTAGGGTTGATTATTCTTTTTTCAAATTTTCGATTAATCCCTCCAACAAGGTCTTCCACTGTTCATCCTTCCTGATGTTGGGCAGAGAAAAATCGGCGTGCGGATAATAGTATTTGCACAGAGTCATCGTTTTGAGATGAGGAGCAAAATGTTTAAGCACGGAAAGTCCCTGATTTCCGAGATCCGTTCTGAATCCAAAAAAGAGAACCAGATCGTGATTTCCTTCTTTCCTCACCCCCTTCCACTCTGGATCCTTGAGAGCATTAATGATCTCCACAATATCGTAGACACTATCAGGCTTCACTCCTAGCTCTACCATCTTTGATTTGACCGTGGCCGTAGCACAGGTAGGAATATTCTTCGCCTTGGCTATGTCTAGAGCATATTCGAGAAGCAGCCTCCCGCCAAGATTAATCTTCATCAAACGCGGACCGAGAACAAGAAGGGGTCTCTGGGCTTTCAAGATTTGTTTGGCCAATTCCGCGGGGTCCTCCACCATCCTGGCCGTTCTTGTCCCGGTCAGAACATTTACTCGATGCATCGGTAACATTGGGGCTAATTGACTCATCTTTACCCTCCTTTTAATGAATGACGGAATCCACAGGAACTTTAGTTGGGTAGGTTCCAATCAGAGTAGGAAGTCCCACCGGTTCCCTTGGCTTCCAGCCGATCTGGGTTAAATAGGCTTTGACCTCTTTCTTGTAAACCAACGGAATATCCGCATCTCTGCGGACATAGAGATGAAGATCTTCGGGGAGCCCTCCGCCCATATATTTTTTGTAAAGGGAGATATAATGATTGAGCTTAATCGCCCTCCCTTGCGGAGTATCATTTTTGCGAATACAGAGCTTGGGAATCATCACCATGGCCTTCTCTTTCGTCTCACAGACATAGGCCAGATGTTCAGGAGAAGGTTCACCTGTCTCCACAATCTGTTTCTTCCTGGCATCCATGACCTTCCATTCGGCTTCATCTTTTCTCGAAAGATAGAGCCTCCGATATTTTGAAGAATGGGGTCCCAGGATGACCGGAACTCCCAACCGATTGAAACCAGTGGCAATGGAGGCGGCCTTCTGGGAATAGGCTCCCCAAGCGATTCCCACTGCCCCCACTCGATTAAGAACGTAATCCGCCATCACTTCATAGTTGGCTCTTAAGGGTAGGGCAGCAAAGATATTGGCAATTTTGATAGCCGCCCCGGAGATATGGCTGTTGGCGACGCATGAACCAACATTGACGACCCCGCCTGCATCAAAGGCAGGGGGAAACTTTTCGTAAATCGTCTTTCCATCGGCATCCTTCCACATTCCGACAGCCATCGAGGTACAACCTGAAACGACGACAATATATTTGCGGCGGGCAAATTCATCAACGATTTCGGCAAGATCTCTGATGTCCGGAAAATTCGAGCATCCCACCAGAGCGACCACTCCCGGAATGGTTCCCAGAGTGATGGGAGCTCCCACGGTGCGGATTTCGGTGTCCATGATAGGACCTCTTCCAGCCCGCACTTTATAAGTCTCTTTGCTCGCTCCCACCTGCATAATCTTTAGGATGGGAATATTTCTGGGACACTCTTCTTCACATTTTCCACAACCTACACAGTAATTGAATAGTTCCTGAATAACCTCATAATTCCCTTTGGCCACTTCATTGACCCCTCTTCCAATATCGAAGAGGTTCGGACAGGCCGTCTCGCATATCCCACAGAGACTACATTTCTGGGCAAGTTCCTGAGCCTCCTGCTCCGTGAGCCATGCTTTTCTTCTTTGGGGGGCAATGGCCATAGCCACTTTCACGGCTACTTCTGCAGCTTTCTTGGGATCGAGGATGGCAAAATGCTTCTTTCCCTCAACCATCTTTTTCACAATTTCATCAGTGGGCATGTCTGTGGCATCCTCGAGGCCATACATAGCCTTATCCAGGGCGGCAATCAGGGCTGAGCCCGCCTTGGTCGCTTCCTGAGGCATATCAGTACGGATACACTGCTCATCGGTCATAATGACATCGGCAATCCCACTCCGAATATAGAAAAGCTGTCGGGAGAAAGGACCAATGACTTTTGCCCTTGCTGAATAACGAGTTGTTTCTAAAGCAGTACAACAGATTCCACAAAGTTCCACCTTATCATAAAGGTTGTTCTCTTGAAGATAATCCACCACCACGGTGGAGGTCGCCGGATTGTGCCCGATAAAGCAAATGATTGGTTTTGTCTTATCTACAGAATTCCATCCAAGGTCTACCAGAGGGGTATCTGCTACCGACGTTGGGTAATTGAATCCCACAATCTGGGCGATATCCGCCACCTCCATACCTACATGGTCAAGCATCCCAGCATGGAGCGCCTTTGATTCATAATCCAAATAACTTCCTTCCTGCCCCATATGGGTGGAATCGAGTAGATGAGCTATCTCTTTATAAACATATTCAATAGCAATTTTAAGATCCCCCAAGGTCTCGGGCTTTAATCCCAATACGGTTCGGATATTTGGCGCCTCCAGTTCGATAGAAGTTCCCAGATTGATCTTTTTGTTTGGACCATGCTTTTCAATAAGGACTTCCAAGATGTGGCCGGCATGGGAGGCGTGGGCTGAGCACCCCATGAGGCAGGCGAGGAGGACAAACCTGGCCTGTTGGGTAGCAATATCAATTCCACAGGCTCCCCGGCGGTCTTCTGTTAGGTCACACTTTCCATAAGTACAAAAACAACAGAGATCACAAAACGGAGCATACCAGGGTTGGTAGGTTTGCAGAAGTTTCATATCCCAGTTTCTGAGATCAGCAATCTCAGGCATGGGGGTATGCCCGATAGGTTCCCACTGAATCTCGGCTTTGATCTTATGATAAATCTCCTCTAATTTCTTGTTAATCTCTTTTAACTCGGCCATTTTCCATTCCCTCCTAATAAAGTTTCTTTTACTAATTTGAGTGTCTCTGGATGTCTCAAGACCAGCAGGTTAGCGCCCGCTAAGCAAAGAGTGGTCGCCGTAATCGCTTCCCAAAGCAACCCTTGAATTTTATTCTCTCTGGCTTGTTTTGTTTTGTAACATTCGCTTCCTAAATTAGCAATGATGGGCATCATAGTCATGTTATCCTTAGTAATTACCCCAATCTGCTTGACTCTCTCCATAAGAGAAAAACTATACTCAATTCCGTACCCCAAAGGGGAAGAAAGGGGGTCGATAACCACCCGTTCTGGTGGTAAAAATTTACAAAGTTTAACATTTAATTCTTTAAGGAGGTTAATGTCTAACGGGCTCTGGGCAATAGCTATATGGCCATGGTCAAGGATAGCCCTACCCACCACCTCATAGTTTTCTTTCTGCACTGGGCCAAGCAAAAGATTTTCCCCGGCGCAAACTTCAGCCACTCTGGGCAAAACTTCGGCATCCTTTTTTTCATCACCTGAACCATAAACAATCAAAGGCTTCTTCAATTCCGCCAGCATTCTTTTAACCAGTTGCGCCGCTTCTTCGGGGGAACTATCCTTTTCTGCCGGATCTGTGCTGAGCAGGGTTAAACAGATGGCCTCCACTCCAAAAGTTTCACATTTCTTCGCCCATTTAATCGGATCCGCAACAGTATCCCCAAAAGGTTCCAGAAGGTGGGGAATTTTTTCTTCCGGCTCCATGTCCATAACTTCCAGGGCAAATCTGGGTGGGTTGGGCATCATCCCTTCATCAAAGTAATGGAAGGGAAGAATATTTTCCCCCCCGATCTTCAAGGTCTTCTCGCCGCGGCCAATGGTTATTTCCCGGACTACTCCTTTGTAGGCTTCAATAGGTGCTTTAAATTCCATTTCTATCCTCCTGTGATAGTTACTTGAAAAAAACTAAAATTCCTTAAGTTTCCAGCCAGGCATCGGAATAAAGGGTTTGAGCCATCAATACTCTGGCTGTCTTTACATAGGCAGCTTCTTTTTCAGGCAAGGTGTTTAAATCAACTTCTTCGCCATCCATCGTTTTATAGATCAATTCCGTAATGTTGGGCAACTTCCCTTTCATTAAGGACATCAATTCATTATCTAATGGATCAGCAATAGCGGAATAGAGGCCATTACGAGCCAGCATAACCAAATAGGTGCGGTTGAGAATGGGCCGCAAATGATGCGGCACCCCATTGGAAACATTAGAAAGCCCCACGGTTGATTTAACTCCCGGCAACACATCCGGCAAAATCTTAATAAATTCCAGACAGACCACAGCCGCTCTCTGCCCTTCTCCGGCCGTGCTGATGGGTAAAATGATGGGATCAACCCAAATATCTTCATTGGGAATGCCTAACTCATTGGCATAAGCCACTGTCTCCATAATACTCTCTATTTTTGACTCCACTTCTGGAGGCATACCTTTGTCGGTCATGACGGAGATGACCACATCACAATTATATTTTTTAGCCAAGGGCAACATCTGCTCTTTGGAGTCTTTTTTTCCCGAAGCCGAATTGAGGAGCGGTCTTTTTTTACAATGCTCCAACCCAGCCTCCATAGCCACGGGGTTCATGGTGTCAATCGAGAGCGGTAAATCAGTAACTTCTTGGACGCAATTGACCAGCCATTTCATGGTCTCTTCGGTGTCTTTTTTCATTGGCCCCACATTGAGATCGATATAATCTGCTCCCGCCTTAGTTTGTTCTTTAGCCAGACGCTGAATCACTGTAGGATTCCTCTCTTTAATCGCCGTGGACACTTCCTTAGAAATAACATGAATATTTTCTCCGATAATGATCATAACTTTTCCTCCTTTTTATATTCCTTTTTCTTAGCCACAAAAGCTCCCACGGGGCAAATTTCGACCAACTCCCCTCGTTGACCGCAGGGTGAGAGGCCTACGGGTTGATCATCAAAAGTCGTCACCCACCGCTGGAAGCCTCGATAAGCAAAACCAATGCCACCCGTCTCCAGTTCTTCCGCACAGTACCTAACACACTTACCGCATAGCACACATTTCCTGGGCTCGTATATAAAAAACGGACTTGTTTCATCAAGGGGACGTTCTCGGAAAAATTTTTTAAATCTCTCGTTATTTAACTTTACCCGCAGGTATTTAGCTATCCTGGGCAATTCGCAAGCTCTATTTTTTAGACAGTGGGCGCAATCTACAGGGTGATTACTTAAGATTAACTCAAAAGCCGTGCGGGCCAACCTTAGAGCCATATTCCCCTTCGTCTTGACTACCATTCCTTCGGTAACTTTTGTGGAACAAGCAGTTACCGGATGGGTTATTCCTTCTATCTCCACAAAGCAGAGTCGACAAGCCCCGTAAGGTTCCTTGTCCTCTCTTCGGGCGCAAAGATTAGGAATATAAATACCATGGTCCAGAGCTACCCAGAGCAGGATTTCTCCTTCCTCACATTCAATCTCTTGGCTATCGATGAATAGGCGAATTTTTTTCAATCTGGCAAATGTTTAATAGAAGATCTTTAAAAAACCAACTTTCCGGTCACTCCCCCGCAAGCGGGCGTCCAGAAATGCCCTGCAAATACTGGATTCCTGCCTGCTTCATGCTTGGGCAGCAATGATGGAGTTACAATCCCCACAGACTTTTCCTAAGACCTCCTTAGCAAAAATTCCCGCTTTATTTCCCTTTATCTTTCTTTTTTGGCCAGCGTTTTTTTATACCTCTGGCCGCGGCAAAAGTCCAGCTCTTTCTACAATTTCATGGACTACTTCTTCCCATTCAATGGCCATCAGATGAATTCCATGCACTCCTTTAATCTCGCGCAAGCGCTGAATCTGCTCTACACAGATTTTTATTCCCTCTTCTCTAACTTTATCCTTCCCAACTCCTTTTAAGCGATTGATGATCTCATCGGGAATCTCCATGCCGGCTACTTTCTCCTTCATATACCGGGCCATGCCCACTGATTTCAAAGGTGTTACTCCCGCTAAAATATGCACTTTTTCGTCTAAGCCGCGGTCCCTAACCATCTCCATAAAACGCGCAAATTTTTCCAGGTCGTAAATACATTGGGTTTGGATAAAGTCAGCGCCGGCAGCTACTTTCTTGGCCAAACGAATAACCCGGTAGGCAAAGGGATCAGCAAAGGGATTCTCCGCGGCCCCAATGAACATAGCCGGAACACCTTCAATCTCATCGCCGCCAAGAACCTTATGTTCATCCCGCATGCGCCTGACCATTTGGATGAGCTGGATCGAATCTAAGTCAAAAACATTCTTGGCTGTGGGGTGATTGCCAAATTTTTGATGGTCGCCAGTAAGACAGAGGATATTGCGGATGCCCAAAGCATAGGCGCCGAAGATATCACTCTGCATAGCGATGCGATTTCGGTCTCGACAAACCATCTGCATGGTCGCCTCTAAACCCATCCGCTGCAAAATCGCCCCGACAGCAATGGATGACATGCGCACAATGGCCGTTTGATTATCAGTTACATTAATGGCATCCACGTTATCCCGCAAAAGATTAGCTTTTCTCTCAATTACGGACACATCAGCGCCTTTGGGCGGCCCCAGTTCGCCCGTAACGGCAAATCCTCCGCTGGTCAAAATTTTTTCTAATTTACTCCCTGCTTTCATATCCTTAAATCCTCCCGGACGCGTCGGCGGGGTCCCCCATCCCGACTCTTGGACCAATCCTTGACCGGGATAATGACTTCTAACTTATCTAACTGGCCTAATTCTTGCAGCCGATCATATATTAATTGCCATCCACAGGCAACCTCCGGATCTACCTCACATTGGCCGTTTTTGGAGCCGCCGCAAGGGCCGTTAAGCAAACTTTTGGAGCACCGGCTGATGGGACAAATACCTCCAGTAAGATCTAACACACACTGACCGCAGGCTTGGCATCTCTCTGTCCATACGCCCTGCTCCTCGGTCACACCAATAAATTGGGTATTTACTCCTGGGAGAACAGGATGATGGCGAAATTTTTCGGCGACAAATTGAATTCCGGCCCCGCAAGCTAAAGAAAGGATAGCTTGGTATTGGTCGGCATATTCCCGCATCGGCTCCAGATACTCTGTATCGCACTGCCTTTCTAAAGTAACCTCTTTTGTCTCCAGAGATCTCCCCTGGGTATTCCGCGCTAAGCGCAAAGCGGCTGCTAATATACCAACTTCCTTTTCTCCGCCGGCCGAACAAACTGTCACACATCCCTTGCAGCCAGCTACAATTATCTTATCGAAAGGCTCAATCATAGCTAAAATTTCTTTGATGGGTTTTCCCTCGGCAATGATCATCTTCTTCTCCTTAAATTACTATTTTCTTCACCCGGCCAAGATGTTTCTTTATACCTGTTAATTCAAGTCAGTTTTATACCTTAATTATTTTACTTTTTTAATAATTTACCACTTGGTCCAATATTTTATTTTCTCCTGACCCCTTGCTCCCTGCTCTGGGCATTTTTTTTATCGGACTTGGTCCTAATTTTCTTATCTTCTCCGTCATCTCTCTGGCAACTTCCGCAAACCGGGGCCCCATGGCCGCGGACATATTATACATCTCCAATCTTTCTCCCCCTAGGCCCACCTCCTCCAAAATGCGCTTAGCCAAGGCCACTCTTTTTTTGGCCCGCAGATTCCCTTTGAGAAAATGGCAGTCCCCTTCTAAACAGCCCGCCACATAAACGCCATCGGCTCCTTCTTCAAAAGCTTTGAGTAAAAAAAGGACGTCCACTTTGCCAGTACAAGGAACCCGGATAATCCGCACATTGGGCGGATAGGACAAACGCATCGTGCCCGCTAAGTCCGCGGCTGTGTACGCGCAATAATGACAACAAAAAGCTACAATGAGTGGCTCAAAATTTTCCCTCATGCCGCCTCCACCTGCCTAATTGCTTTTAGCTCCCTTTCCAAGAGAGCTTGGCACTTTGCTAAAATCTGCTCATCAGTAAAATGTTGTAAAGTAATGGCTTTCCCCGGACACTCGGCCACGCATATCCCACACCCATGGCACATGGCCGGCTCAATCTCGGCTACGCCCTCTGCATTAATCACGGGTACATTATAAGGACAAACGCGCACGCAGGTGAGGCAAGCCGCACATTTTTCCGGATTGACTACGGAAACTATGCCCCCTACTAAAATCTCATCTTTAGCCAAAATAGTGCAAGCTCTGGCCACGGCGCCCTTGGCTTGAGCTATACACTCATCAATCAGTTTGGGCCCATGAGCTAGTCCACAGAGATAAATCCCCTCAGAGGCAAAATCTACTGGCCGTAATTTCATGTGCGCTTCTAAGAAAAATCCTTCGGCTGTACGCGGCACCTTTAACATACTGGCTAATTCGGCAGTATCCGCTGCTATGGTCGCGGCCGAAAGGGCTACATAATCAGGAAAAAATTCTAATTCTTCCCGCAAGATGGGGTTAAATACTGAAACTTTAAGCCGCCCTTCTTGGATTTTAACTTCGGGCGGCCGCTCTTCTTCATAGCGCAAAAAGTGTACGCCCGCCTGGCGGGCCTGCTTATAATAAGGCTCTAAAAGTCCGTACATACGCATGTCCCGGTAGAGAATAGTAACCCGAACCTGCGGATTAAGTTCCTTAAGATGTAAAGCATTCTTTACTGCTTCCGCGCAACAAACCCGGCTGCAATAGGGACGCTCCTCATTCCGCGAACCAACGCATTGAACCATTACTATTTCTTTCACCTCTCGCCACCGCCGAGAATCTTTAGCTAATAAATCTTCTAATTCTAATTGAGTAACTATGCGCTCATCTTGGCCATAAAGATACTCTTTTGGTTTATATTCCTCTCCACCTGTGGCCACAATAGTTACCCCATGTTCAATCTCTCGAGTGAACATCCGCGGGCCAACCAAGATACTGGTTTTAAAGTTGCCTACATACCCAGAAAAATCGGTCACGACAGCGTTAGTAAAGATTTGGATGCGCGGATGTTTTTTCACCTTCTCTTGCAGGACTTCCAGAAACTGAGCGACATCCTGACCACTTAGAGTGCGGCGTAAATGCCGAAGATTTCCCCCAAGCTCCGCCTCTTTTTCAATTAAAACCGCCTCAAACCCCTGTTCGGCTAAACCTAAAGCTGCTTCCATTCCGGCTAATCCTCCGCCGATTACCAGGCCTCTTTTAGTCACCTTCTTAGGTAATTCTTTCAAAGGCTGCAGCAAGCGGGCATGAGCAATGGCCATCCGCACTAAAGCACCCGCTTTATCTGTGGCCTCTTCCTTTTCCTGCATATGGACCCAGGAACACTGGTCACGAATGTTGGCCATTTCAAAAAGGTAGCGGTTCAGGCCAGCTTCCCTAATCGTCTCTTGAAAGAGGGGTTCATGGGTACGGGGGGTGCAGGAAGCTACGATAACCCTGTTTAAATTATGTTCGGCAATTGCTTTTTTTATCTTTTCCTGGGTGTCTTGGGAACAGGTATAAAGGTTATCATCCACAAAAACTACATTTTTAAATTTCGCGGCATATTCTTTGACTGCCGGTACATCAACCACGCCCCCGATATTGTTTCCACAGTGGCAAATGAAAACGCCGATTCTTGCTTCCTCTTCCTCCTTAATTTCTTTCAAGGGTGGGTATTCTTTACTAACTACTAACGTTCCTCTAACCGGGGCTAAAATCTCGGAGGCGGCCGCCGCCGCTCCACTCGCTTGGGCCACGGTCTCGGGAATATCTTTAGGAGACTGAAAAGCCCCGCAAACGAAAATGCCCGGACGCGAAGTAGCCAAGGGATTAAAGATATCCGTCTCGGCAAATCCATATTCATCAAGCTTTACCCCTAATTTCTTGGCTAATTCTCGGGTAGAGGCGGAAACAACCATGCCGACGGAAAGAACTACCAAGTCAAACTCTTCTTCCCTTACTTCTCCCGAATTATCCAAATAGGTCAGGATAAGGTTCTTGGTGCGCGGGTCTTCGGCTACGCGCGAAATAGCGCAACGCACATATTTAACTCCATATTCTCTCTTGGCCCGTTCATAATAAGCATCAAAACCCTTACCGTAAGCGCGCAGGTCTATGAAAAAAATTACTGGGGTAATATCAGGTTCGTGTTCTTTGGCAATGATCGCTTGTTTCGTGGCATACATGCAGCAAACCGCCGAACAATAGGGATGATTTTTATCGCGACTACCCACACATTGGAGGAAAGCGATGCGCTTAGGCACTTGGCCATCTGAAGGCCGTTGCACATGACCCATAGTAGGCCCAGAGGCAGAAAGAATTCGTTCGAATTGCAAAGCATTGAGGACATTAGCATAGCGCCCTAACCCGAACTCTTGAGAACCAAGGGCATCGTAAACTTCAAAACCCGGCGCCAGAATCAAAGAACCTACTTCAACTTCTTCAATCTTCTCTACCATATCGTGGTCAATTGCTCCCAAGCCACACTTATAAAAACAAGAAAGACATTCTGAGCAAATACCGCAGGCCAGGCAACGGGCCGCTTCGGCTTGAGCTTCTTCTTCCGTGTAACCCAAATTTACTTCGGCAAAGGAGCGGAGGCGTTCCGTCACCTCTTTGGCTTTCATCGGCACGCGGGGGGTTATCCGTATTTCGCCTCTTTCTATCCGTTCTTGAATTTCTTCTTTAGTAAGTTTAACCACGGGAAGCTCGGGTTTTGGTTTAGGCTCTAAGTCTTCTCCCTGGAGATATTTAATAATACTGGCCGCCGCCTTATGCCCCGCAGCTACTGCTTCAATAACATAGGCCGTTCCGGTAGTCACATCTCCAGCAGCAAACACCCCTGGCCTGGTGGCCGCATAGGTATTGGGGTTGACGGCAATGGTCGCTTGCTTAGTTACTCCAACCCCCGCACTCTCGGGAATAAAGCCTAAACCTGCTCTCTGCCCGATAGCAAAGATAACTACCTGAGCAGGCAGGACATGCTCACTCTTTTCTTCCGTTTCTAAAGTCAGGCGGCCTTCGCTATCAAATTCCATAAAAGTAACTTTTAAAGCTTCCACCCCGGCCACATGACCGTCATTCTCCAGAATTCTTTTAAAGGAGCGGCTATTATAAATTGTAATACCTTCCTCTTCTGCTTCTCGAACTTCCTCAGGGTGGGCGGGCATTTTCTCGCGGCTTTCCAGACATGCCATATCCACGCGGGCAGCCCCCAATCTCAACGCAGTGCGGGCACAGTCTACAGCCACATTTCCTCCCCCCAAGACTAAGACATGCCGCCCCGCGATAAGCCTCTCTATCCGCTGCTTCCCTTCCCCACCTAAGCGAACATCTCTAAGAAATTGGGTATTTATTAAAACTTCCGGCAAGTCTACACCTGGGATAGGCAATTTCCGCCCTTCATGGGCGCCCACGGCAATCAAGACCGCTTTGAATCCTTGATTAAAGATTTCATCGAGATTAGTAACCGGAGTATTTAATTTGATCTCTACGCCCAAATCCACAATCTCCTGCACCTCCCGATCTACTATGGCGCTGGGCAGGCGGTATTCCGGAACTCCTACGCGCAACATTCCGCCAGCTACTGGCAAAGCTTCGAATACCGTTACCGGATAACCGGCCTGGCGTAGATCTTTGGCCGCGGTCAGCCCACAAGGTCCAGCACCGATGATCGCCACTCTATCTTCATGAATTAAAGGAGGAGGCTCGGGAGGTTGATAAGGTTTAGCATATACTTGATCAGCCACAAATCGTTTCAAGGCGGAGATGTTCAAAGGTTGATCTATTAAATTCCGATTGCAAGCATCTTCACAACGATGATTACAAATCCGGCCACAGATTCCCGGAAAAGGATTATCTTCTTTGATGACCCGCATGGCGTCTGCGTATCGACCTTCGCGGATGAGGGCAATATATCCTTGCGCCCGTTGGTGTGCTGGGCAGGCATCCCGACAGGCGGCAATTCCTCTTTTGGCTATAGCAAAGGCATTCGGTACTGCTTGCGGGTAAAGTTTATAAGCCGCTCGCTGCTTGGCTAATCCTTCATCGAAACGCCCTGGAATGATAACCGGGCAGACTTGGGCACATTCACTGCAGCCCGTACATTTGCTCACGTCAATATAACGTGGTTTGTGGCGTACGGTAACTCTAAAGTTCCCCGCTTCACCCTCGACCTTAACCACTTCCGTATCCATCAGCAGTTGGATATTCAAATGGCGGCCCGTTTCTACTAATTTGGGACTAATCGTGCACATGGAACAATCATTAGTGGGAAAGGTCTTGTCCAATTTGGCCATCTTGCCCCCAATGGCCGAAGATTCATCCACCAAATACACTTTGAAACCAGAATTCGCTAAATCAAGGGCGGCCTGCATACCTCCGATACCGCCACCGACGACCATCACGGCTCCAATTTTTTCTGACGGAGATTTTTGCTCTTCTTTCCTTAAATCCATTTTTAAAGCCTCAAATCACTGCTCTCTTTTCTAAAATTTTTACGGGACTAATGAAATGCTTCTTCCACCACCTTCTACTATCATTATCTCCCAAAGCTAACCCAATTAATTCGGAGATATAAAAAATAGGAATTTCGTATGCTGCATCTACCCCTTGGGCAATCTCTTTTTGTCTCGTATCTAAATTAGAATGGCACAAAGGACAAGCCACCGCCATGGCTTCAGCCCCAGCAGCTAAGGCCTGGGCGAATATTTTCTTTACTAAACGGAAGACCATATCTTTCTGAGTCAAAATCAGGCTGCCCCCACAGCAATCAGTCTTATAAGACCAGGGAACTACCTCAGCCCCAATGAGCTTAAGTAAATTATCCATTTCTTTAGGGTTCTCAAAATTTTTTGCCCCAGTGAACCGCGGCGGACGGACTAATAAACAACCATAATAAGGAACAACTTTTAATCCCTGCAAAGGATTCTTGATTAAGGAAGCAATCTTTTTAATTATTTCTTCTCTATTAAATAATTCTAAGATATTTAAAATTTGGAAATCATCCTTAGTTGGCGGAGGTGCTCCCTCCTCCTCTTTGGCCGCCCGCAAACGACTGTAACAAGCCGCACAGGGGACCAGGAGATCCAATTTTTGCTCTTGGGCCAGGGCCAAGTTACGCGCTGCTAAATTCTTGGCCAGGGTAAAGTCCAGAGCATGGGCCGAGCTAGCGCCACAGCAATTCCAGTCCGGAAGTTCCACCAGCTCAATTCCTAATTTCTTGGCCACCGCCTTAATTGATTGGTCATATTCAATGGCTGTACCCTGCAAAGAACAGCCTGGATAGTAAGAGATACGCACTATTTCACCTTTGATCGTTAATTATTAATTATTAATTTTTTATTTTTAAGAATAGCTCCTTAATTTCTTTTTTATTTTTCACTCGTCCCGGCCAAAACTTGAGCTTTCCTTTAACCCACAAGTGCCATCCTAATTTTAAATCTTCAAACCAGCGTCCAGTTTTCAACTTATATTTAGCCATTAAAGAGAGTTCATGTACTCGCCCCTGGCTTCTTAGGCAGCTTAAAAAGGTCTCATGGAATAAAGGAACCTCGGCCATGGCCGGTTTAATCCCAGCCTTCATTGCGGTCTGCCGCAGCCAATCCATGACGCCGGCGATATCAATGTCATTGGGGCAACGGGTGCTACAAGTATAACAGGAGGCACAAATCCAAATCGTCCGGCAGGCCAGAGGTCGCTCTTTTTGGCCCAGGGCCAAGAGATGGATTATTTGATGGGGCTTTAAGTCCATTTCTAAGGCTAAAGGACATCCTGCCGAACATTTTTGGCATTGGTAGCACTCCTGGACTCGCCATTTTTTTTCTTCCCAAACTTCTTCTTTATCGGTTAACAAAGCCTTTGCTCCTTCCCATGATTCGGATGGCACACAAGGTCCCTTTCTTTTTCCACCTTCTTCCTAATATCCACGGAAAAAGACCAACCTGTTTGCGGCTTTATTTTTTGAGCAGCTTCTCCAGCCGAGCCAAAAGTACCTTGGGGTCAATCGGCTTATCAATGTAGTCTTCCGCATCTAACTCTAAACCCATACTTTTGGCGTAACGGGTGTGGGCAAAATGCTCACTTACGGCTGTGAGAACTAAAATGGGAATATGCTTTAAAAGCGGGTCTTCTTTAATTTCTTTGCAAGCTACGAACCCATCTTTCACCGGCATCATGATATCCAAAATGATCGCATCCGGTTTTTCTTTTTTAGCTTTATCTATTCCTTCTTGTCCGTTGTAAGCGGCCACCACCTGATGGCTAGCACTTTCCAGAGCTGCTTTAATCATTTCCACCATGTCAGGTTCATCATCCACTACTAAAATTTTAGCCATGGGTCTCTCCCTTCTTCAAGAATTCTTTTGGTCAAAATCGACCTTTTTAAACTAGCTAAATTCGGGCTGCCTCCAAGATAGCGGGTAAAAACTTTTCCCACCCGGCTGGGATTAAATGGATACCTTGGCAAATTCCTGGCAAACTGCGCATTAATTTGGCGGAAATTTCAATGCCCCCTTTTACCCGATCGGGCGCATTCCCCAGTTCGTTTATAATTTCTTCTGGTACAAAAATACCCGGCATATTCTTATTTAAAAATCTAGCCATGGAGACGGATTTTAAAGGTAAAATACTGGCCAAAACTGGTACTTTAAATTTGACCGCTCTTTTCATAAAATTATCCAGGGCCCGTAAATCAAAGATGGGCTGGGTTATAAAGAACTTAGCGCCGGCCGCTGCTTTTTTTTCCATCTTTATGAGCTGCAATTCTAAAGCGGCCTCAGTACTAGGAACTGGGCTAACCGTGGCTCCGGGAAAGAATACGGGTTTTCCTTTTATTAAATTATTCCCCAAATCCTGACCCTGCTTCAAAATTTGCAAGGTTTTTAACAATTGCACGGCATCCAAGTCAAATACAGGTTTTGCTTGCGGATGATCACCCATAGAAGCATAATCCCCGGTGACTACTAAAATATTTTGAATACCCAAGGCGGCCGCCCCCAAAAGGTCAGCTTGCAAAGCCAAACGGTTGCGATCCCGACAACTCAAATTAAGAATGGGTTCGAAACCTCTTTCTTTTAAAAAATAGCTAAAAATAAGCGCGGACATGGTCATCACTGAGCTCTTATTATCCGTAACGGCTACCGCATCTACTCGCCCCTTTAAAGAATCTAACTCTTTTATTTGCTCGGCCACCTCCACTCCTTTGGGCGGATTGATTTCGCAAGTCACTACCAATTTGCCGCGCTCTAATTTTTCCTTTAACAACATCTTCCTTAACTCCTTCCCCGGGGATAGGGCTTTATTTATTTTAAATTTTACTTACCGCCAAAGCCACGGAAGTTCGCAGACGCAATAAAGGCAAAATCTCACTATGGTCGCGCGGGCCAGCATAAATCTTCAATATCTCCAATTTATCTAACTTACGGAGTCTTGCATAGATCAATTCCCAACCGCAGACCCTTTGCCGATCTACTTCGCACCGGCCCTGGTCTGCTCCTTGGCAGGGACCGTTCAACAAAGCCTTGGGGCAAAAATATAAAGGACATAGCCCGCCGCTCAAATCCAAAAAGCATTCTCCACATAACCGACAGGGTTCTTTTTCGGTCCACAAGCCCTCGAATCCTTCTACTTTTATGGTGGTGGCCGCTGGCACAATTTTTTTCCCCGAGGCTTCTAAAATCTCCTTGCCCACCTGGCAAGTCAAAGCCAAGATAAGGTCAGCCTGCCCCACTTGGCGCAACTTTTTTAACAGACTTAGCTCATCCCATCCTTTATTACAGAGGGCATCTAAGATTAGACTGCCGGTGAAGTTCACCCCGAGCAATTCCAGTTCTCCCTTTATCTGACGGAGCTGAGCTTCGCCACCTGGGTTACAAAAGTTTGGCCATCCCATACAGGCGGCGATAAAGACCTTACGGCCTTTATCCACTTCCCGAAAAATTTCGGCACTTTTTCTTATCTCTAAAAGGACCATAGTCCCTCCCTTTCTATTTCGGGGCCATAAGAGCCTGCACTCGCCGCAGTAATTCCTGAGGGTCTACGGGCTTGGCCAAAAAATCTTCAGCTTCGATTTCCAGGCCACTACGGCGGGCATACTTAGAACGTCCAAAGTATTCTCCCACCCCGGTGAGAATGAGGACAGGAATAGAGGCTGTACGTGAATCAGCTTTTAATTCCCGGCAGGCTGTAAAACCATCCTTCTCCGGCATCATTATATCTAAGACAATGGCGTCGGGTTTTTCTTTTTGGGCTTTATAGACCCCTTCTTTCCCATTATAGGCAGTGATTACCTCAAATTCCCTATCTAAAGCCATAGAAATCATCTCGACCATGTCCGGTTCATCATCTATAACTAATACCTTTTTGCGCCCTTCCATTGCCCATACCTCCCTCGGCGGCCCTGCGCTTTGGTCAGCTATCCTTTAGGGATGGTGAATAAAAAGTTCGCCCATTTGCCTTCTTCAGATTCGGCCCAAATCCTCCCTCCGTGACGCTCAATAATTTCTTTGGCATTAAATAAACCCAATCCGGTCCCTCCTCGCCGTCGTTCCAACTCGCCCTCTAAGCGGGTAAATTTTTCGAACACTTTCTGCAATTTATCTGCGGGAATACCTCGTCCTTCATTCTTCACATAAAAGACAAATTCCTTGGGCTCCTCTTTAACTCCCACCCAAATTTTTCCTTTTTCTACTCCATACTTAAGGGCATTGCCTATTAAATTGCTGAAGACAATACGCAGTAAAATAGGATCGGCTTCCACTTCCAAGTTCCGGAAAATTTCTTCATTTTCAATAATAACTTGCATTTGGCGAGCGTCCAGTTGCTGTTTTTCATCCTCCAAAATAGGCTGTAAAGCTTCGGCAAAGACGGGAATGCGCACCTTATTAACTTCTAATCTCCCGGACTCTATCTTCCCTAACTGCAAATATTTTTGGACCATATTAATCAGGGAGTTGACATTGCGCAGCATCGTCGCCACGGCCTGTCTTTGTTTGGCCTCTTTTAAAGGTCCCAGAGCTTCATCCCTGAGCAAGATTAAGAATCCTTTGAGCACGCCCAGGGGTTGGTTAAGCTCGTGGGTGATGAAGCTGACCATCTCTAAATAATGCCGATTTAAATCTTGCAGTTTTTGATTAACTGCGTGCAGTTCCTCCATCGTCACTTTCAAAGTCCGCACCATGCGGTTGAAGGAAGTGGCTAACTGGCCAACTTCATCTTTGCTTTGGATGGTTACCTCGTGAGAAAAGTCTCCGCCCGCAATTCCTTCGGTTGCTTTTACCAACTCGCCGATCGGTTTGGTTATGGAGCGGGTAATGAAATAGACTAAGAAAAACACCAAGACCAATCCCAACCCCGCTACACTAAAAAAGCTAAGCACTACATTCTGGCGCAAATCCGCATAGGGTTCTTCCAAAGTTCCCACATAAAGGATGCCGATGATCTCATTGCGCAAATTGCGAATTGGTTCATAAGCCGCAATATACCAATCATTAACTACGAAAGCCCGATCAATCCAAGCTCGTCCATTTTCTAAGACTTGATCGTATACATCGCGGGCCAGGCGCGTGCCAATTGCGCGCAATCCATTCTTGTCTTTGACATTGGTGGAAATCCGTAAATCCCATTGAAAAATCGTCGCCGTTCCCGTTTCCTTTCCTTTGTAGCGCTCACCTTTGAAGACCACTTCTTTGATCTTGTCCACGATCTCATAATTGCGATTGAGGAGCGTTCCCCCGTATAAAACACCTAAAACATTTCCGTTGATATCTAAAATAGGCACGGCTGCTTTTAGCATCATTCCGGAAGTTTCTTTGGTTTCGGGTCTTTCTTTGGCCTTGGGGGTGGGGACAAACTCCAGGAATGCTTGGCGGACTAATTCTGGGCCTTCTTTGGCCAATTCTTCCTGGGGGATAATCTCCGTCGAAGCGACCCTTTCTTTCTGTAACGCCCGCCGGACCAATTCATCGTTTCCTTGAAAATCTCCCCCCTGGTATGGGTATCTGGTCCGCGTAATTACTATCCCTCTTTGATTAGTAGCCGTAAGTATATCCAACTGGTAGTCCAACCTTATCTTCTCCAGCTCTCGCCTAAGCAATTCAACTTGGCCTTCTTTTAAGCAACGAATAACCAAATCCCTTTTGGCCGTCAAGTCGAGCACATCTTTGATGCGCCGCAACTTCTCTTCGTAAACTAACCAGGCCGAATCCAGGTCGTGGCGGACTTTCTTCTGGGCCTCGGTCATGATAGTATTTCCTACCATGCGCGTCCCAATTAAAGAGGAAGCTAAGCCTCCGCCCAAAACTACCAATAGGAAGCTGAAAAGAAGCTTGGAACCTAAAGAGCGGAATGACCATCCTGGCCAAAATTTGCTTATTTTCCACATTTACTGCCCCGGATTAAGCCCTCCGGTTTATGTAGCTTTCTTAAATTCCTCATAAATTGGCGGCATCCAGAAGAGCGGGCACTTTGCTCTCCCAGCCGATAGGCATGATATGCACTCCCTGGCACATGCCTTTTAATTCCTTAATCAATTCGGCGGCTATTTCAATACTAGTCTTCACCCTATCTTCGGCTTTGGCCATTCTCTGAATTAAAGGCTCGGGAACAAATACTCCGGCCACGTTTTTATTCATGAAGCGCGCCATACCTGCGGATTTGAGCATAATAATTCCCGCTAACACAGGAACTTTAAAAGGAGCTACCCGCTTCATGAATTTTTCAAAAGACGGCAAATCATAAACAGCCTGGGTCTGGAAGAAAGAAGCTCCGGCTTGAATTTTTTTCTCCATCTTAATAAGCTGAGCTTCTAAAGGATTACCCCCTGGGTTAACCACCGCTCCCACAAAGAATTTAGGCGCACCCTGTAATGGATTCCCCACCATATCTGTGCCTGCTTCCAGCTTCTTGATGACTCGGATCAGGCTGACCGAATCTAAGTCAAAGACCGGCTTAGCTTGCGGATGGTCTCCTAAAGAAGCATAGTCTCCAGTGAGGGCTAAAACATTCTTGATGCCCAAGACCGAGGCGCTGAGCAAATCAGCTTGCAAAGCTAAACGGTTGCGGTCCCGGCAGGTAATTTGGAAGATAGGTTCCAGTCCTCTCTCTTGTAATAAATGACAGACGGCCAATGATCCGAGGCGCATGACCGAGCTCTGTAAATCCGTCACGTTTATGGCCTCTACCCGGCCACGGAGCAATTCAGCATCAGCCATCATCTCCTCGATATTAGTTCCCTTTGGTGGACCAACTTCTGCCGTAACTACAAATTTTCCTGAGGCTAAACTCTCCTGCAAACCCATCTTTTCCCTCCTCCTTATTTCCTCTGCTCCAAGGCCCAATAAGTTGTACTCCGCAGGCCCTTGGCCGGCAGCATTTTGCTATGATCTTTAGGTTCCTGGATCTGGCGAAGCTTATCCAATTTACCCAACTTCTCTAAGCGTTCATAAATCAAACGCCAGCCACAATCCATCTCTGGATCTACTTCGCATTTCCCTTCTTTAGTCGTGCCCCCGCAAGCTCCATTAAGCAAAAATTTGGAGCAGGAAGTTAAAGGGCATATACCCCCGGTAAGTTCTAAGACGCAATCTCCACATTCTCGGCAGCGCTCCGCCCCCGGCCATTCCCCCCGCATGCCGCCTAAAGGCATAGTGTTACAGCCTGGATGGACTACTTTGTCGCTCACTGCGGCCACTGCCTGGACGCCAATCCCGCAAGTCAAAGCTAAAATGGAATCCGCTTCGCGGACTTCTTGGCTTTTTCCCCGCAACCGGGATTGGACTAAGGCTTTTTGGCAGAGAAAATCGACCACACTGTAGCCGGTAACTTTCTTCCCTGCTTTTTCCAGGGCGGCTTTCATCTCCAAGACTTGGGGGCGGCCCCCCGTGCCGCTGGCCTCCGCGCAACCTTTACAGCCTAAGATGAAAACTTTATTTTCGCCCTCTAAATAACTTAAAATTTCTTCCAGAGGTTTTTGCTGTGAAAGTAACATTTCCTCCTCCTTTTGGTCCTAAATGATGCGGAATCGTCCCAATTCGCTTCCCTTAGGAGTTAGCATGTGTACGGCGCATGCCAGACAGGGATCAAAAGAACGCACGATGCGGACGATCTCGAAGGGATTTTGTTCATCTTTAACCCGGGTGCCGATTAAAGCCTGCTCAATGGGCCCGGGCGTTCCCTCATCATCCCGGGGCGAGGCATTCCAGGTAGTCGGCACTACACATTGGTAATTAGCAATCTTTTTATCTTTGATTTCCACCCAGTGACCTAAGGCGCCGCGAGCCGCATCTATAATGCCTACTCCATAAGCTTCTTCTGGAAGCTCATAAGGAATGAAAGCAGGTTCGCCTGGTTTTAATTGCAAAAGCCACTCCCCCATTGAATCTGCAATGTATTTGGCCGAAAGAGCCCGGGCCGCGTGTCTTCCTAAAACGGAAAAGAGGGCCGTAGGTTCTGCTTTGAAATGAGCTAAGACCTTATCTACTAAAGCCTTTACCTGCGGATTACCGCTGGCGTAAGTAGTTAGGATTTGCGCCAAAGGCCCCACTTCATAAACCTGGCCCGCATACCGCGGGGCTTTCAGCCAGGAATAACCGTTCTTTTTTCCCGCGGCCGGCATTGTTTTCCCTTGGGCCGGATGCAGGCCGGAAGTTTCGTCCGCATACCAAGAATGGCGCACTTCTTCCGTGATTTTTCCTAAATCCAGGGGACGAAGTTTTAAATCAGCCGAAACCACACCCTGCTGGAAAAGCCGTTTTCTTTTCGTATAATCCGGATTATCACCTTCTAAATCGTAGGCCCCATAGGAAAGATAGTTCTTACAGCCAGCGCCAATTTGAAAATAATCACTATAAGCTTCGGCCACTGCTAAAACATCAGGAATGTAAACATTGTCGATAAAAGAACGTAATTCGTTGAGTCGCCAAAGAAGCGAGGCAATTTTATCTACCGTGGGCACTTCGGCCATTCCTCCAGGGACAATGGCCGCGGTATGGGGAATGCGTCCCGTAAGCATGGCCACTGCTTCATGGCCTTTGCGGCGGATTTCCAAAGCTTTCACATAATGACTTACGGCCGCGCGATCGACCTCATCAGGCAGGCGATAATCCCCCTCATAGCGGGGCCCAAAAGGACCCAATTCGCCCCGGCCGATAAAAGCCTGGATCGATTTCAGATCAGGATCGTTTCCAGTATATTTGGCCACTTTGGTTACATCAACATAATCGAGGGCGGCCAGATGATAAAAATGCAGAATATGGTCTTGCACCACATGTAGTCCCGCCGCCAGATTTCTCATAATGCGGCCATTATCGGGGATTTTATCCGCTAAACCAAAAGCGCTATCTAAATTTAAAGTAGAGGCCATAGCATGGCAAAGGTTACAGACTCCACAAATTCGCTGGGTAATAATCTGGGCATCTCGCGGATCCCGTCCTTGTAAAATGATCTCAAAGCCGCGGAAAAGCATGCCGGAGCTGCGGGCTTCCTTTATCACGCCATTCTCCACTACACACTCAATCTTTAAATGTCCTTCAATACGCGTTATTGGGTCGATAACAATTTTTCCCATATGCCTTCTCCTTCATGATTTTTTAATGAGGGGAGGTTCAATTTCTATGGTTTTGACGTAAAGGGGAGATACTAAGTCCGGAAATTCTGGTTGAGTACAACCATGGCATCCCCCGCCCGAGCCCACACACCAATTGACTCCTGTATTCCACAAACGAATAGGGCAATCGGCATAGGTAATCGGCCCTTTACATCCTAATTCGTATAGACAACCGGGGTCGCCATGCTTTTGGGCAAATTTCCCCTCATCAAAATAAGCGCGACGTTGGCAATTTTCATGAATGAGCTTGCCATAAAATGCTAAAGGACGTCCAAAATCGTCGAGTTCATCCGCGGGGGGAAGTCCCTGCAGAAGAATTCTGGCCACTGTGCCTACAAACCAGTCGGGATGGGGTGGGCATCCGGAAATATTAATTACTGGTTTTTCTATGCCCCTACTTTGCAAAAGTTCCTTCGTCCCCACGCAACCGGTGGGATTAGGAGCAGCAGCTGGAATTCCGCCAAAAGTAGCGCAAGTCCCCAAGGCAATAATGGCCAAGGCATCTTTCCCAAATTCTAAGACCCGCTCCACCATAGTTACTGGTTGATGATTTCTTTCGCCAATGGCTCCATGCACCCCATTTTGGGCAGTAGGAATGCTTCCTTCTACCACTAAGAGATAACCATTTTTCTGCCTCGCCCTGGTTTCTTCGGCCACCTCCATCGCTAAATCGCCCGCCCCAGCCATGATGGTAGCATGGAAGCGCAAATTAACATGTTTTCCTGGAACTACTTCGTCGATAAGGATATTCTTAATGGTGGGGCTGACGGAGTTTAAGACCGAGACTGAACAACCCGTACAGGTGGCACACTGCAACCAGACAACTGGGTATTCTTTGGTTTTAGGCTCCAATGTTCCCTCCTTTCTTTGCTACCGGCCGTCAAATTTAATTTTGCTAAGATTTTAATATTGTCGTTCCGAATTGCCTATGAGTTAAATCAGCAAGGCTAGCTTAATTTTTTATACCCGCGGCCAATTTGGCTGCCTTAACGGTATTCATCATGAGCATAGTAATAGTCATCGGCCCCACTCCCCCAGGAACTGGCGTAATCATACTGGCCTTTTCTTTTACCGCCTCAAAATCCACGTCTCCACAAAGAATGGCTTTCCCCTCTTTGGTCATGCCCACCCGGTTTACCCCTACATCAATCACCACGGCCCCTTCTTTTACCATATCCGCCGTAACAGCTTTAGGTTTGCCGGCGGCGACGATGAGAATATCCGCGCGGCGGGTGTGAAAAGCAATGTCCTTAGTTCCGGTATGACAGACCGTTACCGTAGCATTAGCTCCTTTTTGCTTTTGTAATAGAATATTGGCAATAGGTTTGCCCACAATATTTGAGCGACCTAAAACAACTACCTCGGCCCCTTCAATTTTTACCCCTGAACGAATAAGCAACTGCTGAATCCCCGCTGGCGTACAGGGCAAGTAATCTGCTTCGCCGATCATTAGTTTACCTACATTCACCGGATGAAAAGCATCGACGTCTTTTTTAGGATCTATGGCGTAAAGCACTTTTGTTTCATTAATATGTTTGGGCAAAGGAAGCTGAACTAAAATGCCATGAATTTGGGGATCCTGATTATACTTAGTGATTAATTCTAAGAGCTTTTCTTCGGAAATACTTTCGGGTTGGTTGTCTTGGACGGAATAAAAGCCCAGTTCTTTGGCCGTTTTCTGCTTTCCCGTTACGTAACTCACCGAAGCTGGGTTGGTGCCCACGAGGATGGTTACTAATCCTGGAACAACATTATATTTCTCTTTTAGAAATGCCACTTCTTTAGCTAATTCTTCGCGAATCTGTTTGGCAATCTCCGTGCCGCTAATAATTTTGGCCGCCATTTTCCTCCTCCTTAAATTTTTTCACCGCAGAGCCCGCAAAGAACACAGAGGAATTTTTAAATAACGTTTATCGGCGCCTTGGGCGTGCTCTGCGGTGAATTAAAATAAATTAAAATAGCCCCTTTACTCGTCCGGTATTTACATCTACATCAATCTTCCGGAAAGCTGGGTCTGAACTGGTGCCCGGCATTAGGCTGATAGTTCCCGTGCAGGGACACAGAAACTCTGCCCCGGAAAAGACCAAGATATCGCGCACAGGTAAAACCCACCCTTTGGGAACGCCTTTACGGGTGGGGTCGTGACTGAGGCTGAGATGAGTCTTAACCATCATCGTTGTAAAATTCTTAAATTTGGGATCATTTTCAAATTTCTTGGCCTTTTCTTCAGCTTCGGGAGTCCAAGACACCCCATCTGCTCCGTAAACATTTTTGGCAATGGTTTCTACCCGCTGGCGGAGAGGCATTTCTAAGGGATAGAGGAATTTAAAATCCACTTTCTCATTACAGGCATCAATCACTGCATCAGCTAGTTCTAATGCCCCATCTCCCCCTTTAGCCCAATGCTCAGATACAGCTACTCGCGCCCCAGTTGGTTCGACGAGGCGGCGAATCAAGGCAATTTCATCTTTAGTATCTGTATGGAAGGAGTTGATGCAAACCACTGGTTTTATCCCGGCTTGTTTAACGATATTAATATGATGAATTAGATTAGCTACGCCTTTTTCCACCAGCGGAAGATTTTCTTTCGTATAGGAAGGATCTAAAGGAAGACCAGGAACTACTTTTGGCCCCCCGCCATGCATTTTCAATGCCCGCACAGTACAGGTAACCACGGCCACATTAGGGATGAGGCCACTGAAGCGGCATTTTACATTCCAAAATTTTTCAAAGCCAATATCAGCTCCAAATCCACTCTCAGTCACATGATAGTCAAACATTTTTAACCCCAAACGGTCACCAATAATTGAAGATTGACCAACAGCTATGTTAGCAAAAGGTCCGGCATGCACTAAGACTGGCTGGCCTTCTACCGTCTGCATCAAAGTAGGGTTTATAGCCGGCACCATCCAGGCACACATGGCCCCAGCTACTTCTAAATCGGTAGTAGTTACCGGATTTCCTTTCTTATCATAGGCCACAATTATTTTGCCCAGCCGGTCTCTTAAATCTTTTAGATCGCGGACGATAGCCAGAATAGCCATGAGCTCGGAACTTACCGCTATCTGGAATTTGGACTGCATCATATACCCATCCATCTTGCCGCCGAGTCCAATTATAATGTTACGTAGTCCTTGAGCACAGAAGTCTATGACCCAGCCCATTTCTACATTCCTGGGATCTATATCCAGCCGTTTTAAACCTCGCTTAGCTAACTGTTCATCAGTATAATTCGCCTCATGTTGCATGCGCGCATTGAGAGCTACCATGGCCAAATTATGGGCATTCATGATGGCATTTATATCCCCCGTTAATCCCATAGAAAATTCCGTAAGGGGTATTGCTTGGGCATTTCCTCCCCCTGCTGCGCTTCCCTTGATGTTCATGGTGGGACCACCAGAAGGCTGGCGGATGCATCCCCCAACATTCTTGCCTCTTTTACCCAATCCTTCTATTAGGCCCATAGTGGTAGTGGTCTTACCTTCTCCCAGAGGGGTTGGAGTTATTGCAGTTACATCAATGTACTTTCCGTCTGGCCTATTCTCCAGGCGTTTTATAATTTTCATGAAATCTAACTTTCCCAATCGGCCATATGGAATAACTTCGTCTTTTTCCAATCCCAATTCTTTTTGAAAGTCCCAAATAGATTTCATATGTTGTTCAGCAGCTTCTGAAATCTGCCAATCAGCCATTTTTACGGCATCATAAGGCATAGAATTAACCCTCCCTTTTCTAAAATTTTTTTATTTTTAATATTTCTGGCGCGGCTAATTTTATTTCAAAATTTTTAAAAATTTTTTTAGTATGGCTTCACCCCCCTTCTTAACATCCTTACTTCCCCATTCTTGTTCGCCAATTAAAAAAACAAAAACAAAGGGGAAAAACTGAAGGAATGATTCTCTACAAAGAAAAACTAAAAGAGCTTAATAAAATTAGCTTTTCCAGAACTCGCCACCTACCGAATTAGCTGCTCCCCTTGCTCTACCAAGAAATGAATGAGTATTCGTTCATTGCATTTAGCATAATGCCCAATATTTTGTCAAGTTTTTTTGGCATAAAAATTTGCCAATAAAAAAATAGATGATTAGGCCTCCTGGGTATAATAAGAAGGAAGGCAAGGAGAGAAATAAAATCCATTGTTCTCCTAAGCAGTTTATGTCACTATTTATTTAAGAGACTTATAAAAACCGACTTTTCGGTCACTCCCGCGAAATGGGAAATCCAGAAATACTGGAGGGATTTTTTCAGAGACCTCTTAAGGGGATTTGTAAAAAGCATTCAAAAACTCTAAAAATATCACTTTTCCACTAGAACTATTTTATAATAGAAGTGCTATAGAAGAAAAATATGGCCAAAATAAGAGTTGCCGGAATTCGCCAGATGGAAAATTTAGCTCTCATAACTATCGCACCTTTTCCGCTCTCTTCTTATCATTTAGAGTATATCCTCTCTCCTTTGGCAAAGAATGGGATTAATTTGGAATTTATTGCTGCTCAAGGGGCAAGTCCAGATAACATGGGATTGGCTATCGCCCTAAAAAGGGCTCATATTGCGGCTGCCGTAGGTATTCTTAAAGAGAAAAGAAAAATTTGGCCTAAGGGAGAAATTTATTACCAGGAAGGTGTGGGGATGATTTCTCTCTTTCCTCACGGAAAGCGGGCAGCGATCATTAGCAATTTCTTATCTGCCCTGCAAGAAGCGGGGATTAAACCTTTAGCTCTCAATCTTTCCCTTGCGGCTGTATGTGCCATAATTGAAGAAATATACATACCCCAAGCTTTGAACTCCTTAAGCGACTATTTTTATCTGGCTGGTTAATATACGCTCATGAGCAAGATAAAGATACATAATTTGCTTTACGCTCCCGGACAAGTACTTTTGAATATCCAAATGCATGAATCCAAATTAATTTATTTGCCCCCCATCCTGGCCACTTTTCGGGAAGAAGGGATTTCTATTCCTTTTATTATGCACTCTCTCTTCCCACCCAAGTTAATTACGATTACTTTAACTTTAGACCAGAAAGATATGGCCATCGGCCAGGTCGCTTTTCAGGAAGGCTTGGATATTTCTCCACCGGAATTTCTAAAAATTAAAAGGAAGGTAGTCCTTATAATTATTTATGGCCCCCACTTAGGGGAAATTCCTGGAGTGGTGAGTCGTTTGCATAAATTATTATCTCAAGAAGGGGTAGAAATTTTGGCCATGAGTGCTTCTTTAAACTCTTGCCTTTTAGTGATCCAGGATCTCTTTTTACCCAAGGCCAATCGCGCCTTCGCGCAAATATTCGAAATTCCCCAAGGCTAATTTAAAATTAAAAATAGATTTAAATCATGGTCTCCAATAACAGGGAGCGCATCTGCTCAAGGCGCGAGGCAACTAAGCTGGCTAACTTGGGCCAAAATAACAATCCTAAATGAGGACGAGAGCGCAAATAATTTTCCAAATCTTGCCCTCTTATCTGCAACGCTTTAACTTTGGACAAGGCCTTAGCGGAGGCGGTATATCTCCGGGGAGCGACTAAGGCTGACCAGCCCAAAAGATCTCCTTTTTTCTTAAGGATCTCAATGATCAAATCACCCGTTCCACTCCGCACGGAAAGAGCCACCGCGCCTTGGCCGAGAATAAAAAGAAATGGGGCGCGCCTGTTCTCGTGGATGAACACCTCGCCCTTTTGGTAATAGGCTATCCTAAAAAACGGAACCATTTCCTGGAAAGCCTGCGCTGGCCATTGGCGAAAATAAGGAGATTTTTTTAAAATCTGACGCAGGAATAAAAAAGAAGGTGTGGTTTCTGCTCGCATAAATTTTCTTATGCTGATAAGTTAAGGGGCAGATAAACGCGAAAAATGGAACCAACGCCCACTTGGCTCTGGACTTCTATTGTGCCTAAATGAGCTTCGACGATGCGCTTCGCTATAGGCAGGCCCAATCCTGTTCCCGTAATCCGTCTAGTCTGGACATTCTTTACTCGGTAAAACTTATCAAAGATGTGCGGCAGATCTTCAGCCGGGATACCCATCCCATTATCACCCACCTCAACTAAAAGATAACTTCCCTGAATTCCGCCGCTTAGCCAAACTCTTCCGCCTTCAGCAGTATACTTTATCCCATTGCTCACTAAGTTGAGGAAAACTTCTTCAATATTTCGGCGATCCCCTAAGAGCTGTGGTAGACTAGGGGGTAAGGTAAGCTCGAGGGCGATATTTTTGGCCTCTGCTTGCGGTCTTAATATCTCCACTACTTTGGTTAATATTTCTTCTATACAAATAGGCTCTTTATGTTGCACCACAAAGCCAGCTTCGATCTTGGAAAGGTCTAAGAGGTCACTGATTAAATTTAAAAGGGCGTGAGTCCTTTCTTTCGCCCGGCCAAGCATCTCTTGCTGCTTTTGGTTAATTTCTCCTAAGATGCCCGCCAGGATAACTGCCAGCTGTTGTTCGATAGAAGCTAAGGGAGACCGAAGCTCATGGGCTACCATAGCCACAAAATCCGACTTCATTTGGTCAATTGCTTTTAACATGCTAATGTCCCTTAAGACGGCCACCGTTCCTAAAAATTCCCCTTCTTCACTCCGGACGGGTGTAATATGGGCCATTAAAGTTAAACCTCCTCGGGCCATCTCTAAGGACACCGGTGTTCCTTCCTGGACTTGCTTAATGTGCCTCCCTAACTCTCGCCATTCTTCCTGAGCTATTAAATCATCGATAGTTTGGTCGAAAGGAAAAGCTGGGATTTTCAGCAGACGCAGGAAAGCTGGGTTATACAAAACTATATGCCCTTCATGATCAATAACCAATACGCCATCAGCCATGGATTGAATGATAGTTTTAATTTTGCTCTTTTCCTCGGCGATTTTTCGTAAACCCTTTTCCCGTTCCCGGCGGAGAAGTTCTGCTTCCCACTCCAGGGCCTTTTTTTCCAGAGCCCGCCGTACTACAATCCGCAACTGGTCAGGAAGAAATGGTTTAGAAATAAAATCATATGCCCCAGCTTTCATGGCTGCCACTGCTGATTCCACGGTCGCATAGCCCGTGATGACTATCACTATCACCTCTGGGTATAATTCTTTCACTTGCTGCAGCATTTCCATTCCGCTTAAGCCCGGCATTTTTAAATCCAAGAGAAGCAAATCAAAGGGGCTGGCTTTTAAATGCTCCAGGCCTTCAGCACCGCTGCTCGCTGTTTTTACCTGCCAACCTTCTTTCAGCAGGATCCTTTCGCATCCATCCCGAATGATCTTTTCATCATCTACAACTAAAATGCTGGCCATAATAGTTTCTAAAATTTAGCCGCCGGCGAAAGTTAAAACCCCTAGGTCACTTTTTAGCTAAGTGAGCCTAAATGATGGATTTTTTATCTTCACCCGGAAATTAGAGCCTCCACCCGCCGCACCAACTCCATAGGTTCCACTGGCTTATCGATATAGTCATCGGCCTCCGTGCGTAAACCCATATCAATGGTGTAAAGAGTATGAGGGAGGGCTTGCATTACCGCAGTGAGGAGTAGAATGGGTATTTTCCGGCATGCGGGATCTTTTTTTAATTCCGCGCAAACGGCATAACCATCAGGCGGTGGCATCATCACATCAAGGATGATTACATCCGGTTTTTCGCCGCGTGCTTTTTCCAGTCCTTCTTTACCATCGTAGGCCACAATCACTTGAAAAGGCTTGGTTTCTAAAATAGCCTTAGTGGCCTCCACAAAATCAGGATCATCATCTACTAAGAGGACTTTTGGTACTGGCCTCATGGCTTTCTCCTTTCGTAAAAATATTTATTAAGGGGAAACCTCTATTCCCGCCACTTGTAAAATCTCCGGAACCAGTTCTTCCCGGCCAATAGCCATGATGTGTACGCCGGCGCAAACCTTTTTTTCTTTAATCTCGCGGATCATGCGGCCGGCAATTTCTATCCCTTTTTTTAAGGCTTGTCCTTTGGGGGCATTAGCTAACTCTTCAATCAAGTTCGGGGGCACAAAAATACCGGGCACGTTTTCGGTCATGTATTTGGCCATCTTGGCGGAGGTGAGGAGGACAATCCCTGCTAAGATTTTTACCGGAAATTTATGGGCATAATCCATGAAAGCAGAAAACTTATCCAAATCATAAATGGCTTGGGTCTGGAAAAACTCGGCGCCACATTCTACTTTCTTCTCAAATTTTATCAATTGGGGTTCTAAGGGACGAGCTTCAGGAGTGACAATGGCCCCGGCACAAAATTCTACCTTCCCTTCCAAAGGATTGCCCCCCAAATCTTTTCCTGTCTCTAAAGTACGGATGGTCCTTAGCAGCTGCGTGGAATCAAGGTCAAAAACGGCTTTGGCAGTTTTATGGTCACCCACGGGCACAGCGTCGCCAGTAAGGCAGAGGACGTTCCGAACTCCTCGGCTGTAAGCAAAGAGCAGATCAGCTTGCAGAGCTAACCGGTTGCGGTCGCGGCAAGTCATCTGCAAGATGGGTTCCCCACCCTTCTCTTTTATTAAGATAGCTCCGCCCAAAGAGGGATAACGCATTACCGAACTTTGATGGTCAGTCACGTTGAGGGCGTGCACTTTCTCTTTGAGCATTTCAATATGATGTTCCATCTTCGAAAGATCACAACCTTTAGGCGGACCGATCTCGCTGGTAACGATAAAATCCGCAGATTGCAGAACTTCTCGAAAACTTCTGGCCATCAGTCCTCTCCCCTTTCTATATCTAAAAGGATTTTCCCTGGTTTGGGCGCCACCTGATAATTTTTAGGAGGATGGTACTTACGCATGGCCGAAAGTCGCCCCTGCTTTTGGAGTCTTTCATAAATCAAAGTCCAGGCACAATCTTTTTGGGGATCTATCTCGCATTTACCATTATTCGTTCCCCCACAAGGCCCGTTTACTAACCCCTTATGGCAAGATGTAACCGGACAAATTCCCCCGGTATCGCCCAAAATACATTCGCCACACTGTTGGCAAATTTCTTGGAAAAGACCAGGACCCATTTCTTTCCCAATAAAAAGAGTATCCAGAGCCGGGAAGACAGGCAGATCCACAAATTGGCTGATCGTTTGCACTCCGTAGGCACAAGTCATGATGAGCAGGGCCTGCGCTTCCTGGATGGCCTCTCGCTGCTGACGAAAAGCTTCTTCAGTCAAGTTGTCACAAGCGACAGGAATGACTAAAAAACCAGTGACCATTTTTAATCGTTCTTTAAGTTTCTTCTCCATCTCTAAAACTTCCGCCAGTCCGCCAGTGTGAGCTAAAGTGGGACATGTGCCACAACCGATCAGGAAGATCCTATCCATCTCTCCCAGCAATTCCATAATCTCGGCCACGGGTTTGGGCCTGGTAATGGCGCGTAACATTTTCTTCTCCTTTATTTAATTACTTTTTCTTTCGGCCCCAATTGACCTTAGGTCAAGCCCGCAAATCACAGCGCAGACAACGTTTAGCTTCTGCTTGGGCGCGCTCTTCGCTAAAACCACACTCAATCTCTTTAAAAGTACGGCGTCTCTCTTCCACAGATAGAACAGGCATAGGTACTCGGGGCCGCTCTTCCGGGGCCTCCTCTACTTCCAAGGCTTGGGCCTCCGGCAATAAATCCGCCCGAGCATCGATTATTTCTACGGGAGTCTTTTCCCCGCGCAAATACTTATCAATAGCGATGGCCCCCCGGCGCCCGGCAGCAATAGCTTGAATCACGTAAGTCGGGCCAGTGACGAAATCACCTCCGGCAAAAATGCCCGGGATATTAGTGGCTAAATTATTGGGGTTCACCACTAAGGTTTCCCATTTTGTCCGCTCTAATTTACTATCCGGAGGTAGAAAAGAAAGGTCTGGAGCCTGGCCTACGGCGGGAATCACTGTATCGGCTTCGACAAAGAATTCTGTCCCCGGCCGGGGAAAGGGTTGGCGGCGGCCAGTTTCATCCACTGCGCCCAACTCCGTGCGAATACATTCCAGGCCTTTTACTTTTTGCCCATCTCGAACTATTCTGGTAGGGCTCACCAAGAAATTAATCTGCACTCCTTCTTCTACTGCCTCTCTATACTCTACTTCGGTTACCTGCATTTCTTCCCGGGAACGCCGATAAAAAAGATCAACTTCTTCTGCTCCCAAGCGTAGAGCAGTACGGGCCGCATCCAGAGCTGTATTCCCCCCGCCGATGACGGCCACCTTTCTGCCCACTCTTACTGGTTTCCCTAATTTTACATCTCTCAAAAATGATAATCCGTAAAGTAAACCCGCCACTCCTTCTTCTTCGCCTGGAATCCCTATGCGTTGGCTTTTTTGGGTTCCTGCGGCAATAAAAATAGCTTGGTAACCAGCTTGGAAAATATCGTCGAGAGAAAATTGCTGGCCGATAGGGGAATTATAGCGAATTTCTACCCCACGGCTGACGATATAAGCTATCTCTCTTTGGATTACTTCTTTAGGCAGGCGGAAATCGGGGATGGCCACCGAAAGCATGCCTCCCCCTACAGAGAGGGCTTCAAATACCGTAACTGGGTAACCCAGGCGAGCTAAAAAATAGGCACAGGATAGTCCAGTAGGCCCCGCCCCAATAACGGCTACCTTCGCGGATTTGGTTTTAGGGAAGGGAGGCGGCCATTCTGCCTCATTTTGAAAATACCAGTCGGCGGCAAATCTTTTCAAAGAACGGATGGCCACTGGTTCATCTAATTCTCCTCGCCGACATTTAACCTCACAAGGATGATGGCAAATGCGCCCACAAATAGCCGGAAAGGGGTTTCGTTCCCGAATTAATTCGGCTGCTTCTTTGTACTTACCCTCGGCAATCAAGGCCACATAATGGGGAACATCAATTCCTACGGGGCAAGTATGCCGACAAGGGGAAGTGACCAAAGCTTCGCAGACCGCCGCGGGACAACGCTTTTCTTTGATGTGGGCCTCATATTCATTCATAAAGTATTGCAGGGTCGAAAGAACAGGCTTGGGACATGTTTGCCCCAGTCCGCACAAGGAAGTATCTCTCACTACTTTGGCTACTTGGTGGAGAACCTGCAAATCCTTCTCGGATCCCTCCCCGCGGGTAATGCGCGTTAATATTTCCAACATTTCCTTAGTTCCTAAACGGCAAGGCGCACATTTGCCACAAGACTCTGCTTGGGTAAAACTAAGAAAGAATCTGGCCATCTCCACCATGCAATTGTTCTCGTCCAGCACTACCAGGCCACCTGAACCCATAATCGCGCCGATCGCTTGTAACGAATCGTAATCAATGGGTAAGTCGAGATAGCGCTCGGGCACGCATCCACCGGACGGGCCCCCCATTTGGACCGCCTTGAACCGCCGGCCTTTGGGAATACCTCCGCCAATATCGAAGATCACCTGGCGTATGCTTAGGCCTATAGGTACTTCTACTAAACCAGTATGGTTAACTTTGCCAGCTAAAGAAAAAATTTTCGTGCCCTTGCTCTTTTCTGTGCCTATGCTGCTATACCAGTCCACTCCCTTCAAAATTATGGAGGGGATATTGGCCAGGGTTTCTACATTGTTAATACACGTTGGCTGGCCATCAAGGCCAGATTGAACTGGAAATGGTGGTCGTGGTCTGGGCATTCCCCGCCGCCCCTCAATGGAAGCCATGAGGGCGGTCTCTTCGCCACAGACAAAAGCGCCCGCACCTTCTTTAATTTCTATGGTAAAGGAAAAATTGGTTCCTAAAATATTTTCGCCCAATAACCCTTTCTCTTTGGCCTGGCTTACAGCTATTTGGCTATGTTCTACGGCAATGGGATACTCAGCTCTTACATAAATGTACCCCTTATTAGCTCCTATAGCATAAGCCCCGATCAACATTCCTTCCAAGACCCTATGGGGATCTCCTTCCAAAACTGCTCGATCCATGAAGGCACCGGGATCGCCCTCGTCGGCATTACAGATTAGGTACATGTCTGGGCCGGGGGCCTGGAAGGCCAAACGCCATTTCCGCCCTGTGGGGAAGCCAGCCCCTCCCCTCCCCCGCAATTTGGCTCTTTCCACTAAATCAATGACCTCCGGCGGGCGCATTTGGCCTAATACCTTAGCCAAGGCGGCATAACCTTGATGCATAATATAGTGATCAATATTTAAAGGATCGATCTTCCCGCAGTTTTCCAATACATGGCGCATTTGTCCTGCATAAAAAGGGATTTCCTCCATTTTGGAAATACGTTGCCCACTCTTTAAGTCGAAATAAAGAAGACGTTCGATTAATCTCCCATGAAGAACGGTCTCCCTAATAATTTCGGGAGCATCATCTGGATTTACTTGTTGATAGAAGATGCCTCCGGGATCAATTACCATAACCGGTGCCCGCGCGCAAAAACCATGGCAACCAGTTTGGCGAATTTCTACTAAATCATTTAATCCTTGTCGTTCCACTTCTCTAAGCAGCGCTTCTTTGACTTCCTCCGCTCCATAAGCGCGACAGCCCGTGAGGCAAAGGCGGAGGCATTTCTGAAAGGGATTCTTTTTTTGCCTTAGCTCGCGGCGGTAGTTATCTAAATCAAGGATCCTATTAAATCTCATCTTTTCCTCATTCATATTGTTTTAAAATAGATTTAATTTTGGGAGGCACTAATTTGCCATAATAGGCCCTATTTACCATCATCACCGGAGCCAAGAAACACGTCCCTAAACAAGCGACCGTTTCCAGAGTAAATTTAAAATCTGGGGTAGTCTTTCCTTCTTCGATTTCTAAAATTTCTTTAATTACTTTTAAAATGGTCCTTCCTCCTTTGACGTGGCAGGCAGTTCCCCGGCAGACGCGCACTATGTTCTGCCCGCGTGGTTCTGTAGAAAATTGGGCATAAAAAGAAAGAACTCCTTGCACTTGGCTGGGAAAGAGATTTAAAGCTTGGGCAATCGGTTCCACAGTCTCCTTAGGCACATAGCCTACTTCCTCCTGAATTCTTTGCAAGAGGGGAATAAGTTCCCATTTCTTGCCGCGACTTTCCGCGATAATTCTTTGGAGTTTCTCTCTCTTTTCCTTGGCCAGAAAATTTTCGCTGCCGCCCATTTTTATATCCTTTCTAAGCTAACTCGCCGCGAGCGGGGATAAGGGAAATAGCCTGGCCACCCTTCCGGAAAATCTAATAAATTATGAGGATTAGTCTCTCCCGGAGTAAGGGGCCAAAATACAGTTCCCGGAGGAATTTCTTTATTAAAAGAAAGAGGCAAGATAGCCTCTTTGCTTCCGCCCGAAATCTTGACTTTACTTCCTTCTGTCCACCCTCTCTTTACAGCCTCTTGTGGGTTTATGTGCAGAGAAGGAGGAGGCATAATTTTTCTTAAACGGCGGGATTTCTCACTTCTGGTGCCACCGCCAAAATAGAAAAGAGGCGTCCCCCAAATTAAAAGGAAAGAATTTTGGGCTTCCTTTTTTCTTTCTTTTATTTCCATTATCTTCTTGATGAGGGGAGAAATGCTCAGGACATTTTGGCCTTTATACCGAGGTTGACCCTGGTCTGCTGCATTAAAGCAAGGCCAGAAGAGACTTTCTTGCTTTAACCTTTCTTTTTTAATCCCGCCATAAAAAGGAACGAGCCCATTAATCTCTTGCAAAATTTCCGCCGGCGTTGCATAAGCTGGCGCGCCCGTAAAGCGGGTTAAAAGCTCAGTTAAAATTTTCCAATCAGGCCAGCTCTCGCCAGGGGGCAGTACGGCGGGTTCTAAAAGTTGCACTCGGCGTTCCGCATTGGTAAAAGTACCTTCCTTTTCCGCAAAACTGGCCGCCGGGAAAATTACATGGGCCAAGCGCGCTGTTTCGGTAAAGAAAAGGTCTTGGACGATTAATAAATTAAGTTTGGCCAAGGAATTTTGGACAAATTGTTGGTCCGGAAAAGAACGAAGGGGATTTTCCCCCATAATATACATACCTTTAATTTTCCCTTCATTAGCTTTAGCTATCATTTGCCAAGCATTCCATCCTTTCTGCTTGGGCAAACTCTTTCCCCAGGCTTGGGCGAACTTTTCCCTTACTGCTTCATCCAGAAAAGATTGGTAGCCCGGCAAGAATTCAGGTAGAACTCCCATATCCCGCGCTCCCTGAGCATTATTTTCTTTACCCAAGGGGTAAATTCCTCCCCCTTTTACCCAAAGGTTTCCCGTGAGGATAGAAAAGTTGATTAGAGCTGCCAAGTTAAAATGTTCCCAGCCATCCTGCCAGAGTCCATCACCCAAAATAATAGCCAGGGGTTTTTCTCGGGCAAGTTGACGGGCACATTCTTTAAGCAAGGGCAGTTCAATCCCTGTTTCCTGAACTATCTGATTCCAAGAAATGACCTGCCCGGCCTCTTGCAATTCCGCCAGTTCTGCTTGGTTTGTTTCGATGATCTTTTTTTCTCCTAAACCTTCTTCCAAGATCACCCGCAGGAAGCCGAGGAGCAAAAACCCATCACTTCCCGGCCGCAGCTGCAGCCAAGGTTGGGCAAAAGAGGCCAGCCTCGTGCCCCGCGGATCAACCAGAACCAATTTAGCTTGGTGGAAGCGGACCGCCCGTTTTATTTTGTAAGCCACTAAAGGAGCTGTTTCATCAGGATTAGCCCCAATCACTAAAAGCCCGCGGGCTTCTTCCAGATCAGCTATAGGATTGGTCATCGCGCCCCACCCCCAAGGAGCCCCCCAAACTTGGGCGGCCGGAGGTCCCCATAGACGACTGCCATTATCAATATTGTTGGTTCCTATCCCCACCCTGGCTAATTTTTGGAAGAGATAATTTTCTTCATTAGTACACTTGGAAGAACCCAAAAAAGCCAAAGCTTCCGGGCCATGCTCTTGGCAGACTTTATTTAGCGTGGCCGTGGCGAAATCTAAAGCTTCTGCCCACGAACATTTTCGCCAGTTATCGCCTTGGCGAAGCAAAGGAGAGGTCAAGCGCTCCTTATGACTAATAAAATCCCACCCATAATGACCCCGCGCACAAAGGGCCGCTTGGTTAACCGTTCTTTTTTCCCGATCTGGTTCAACGGCCACTACGCCAAAGGCCGCGGTTTTTAAGCTAAGGCCACACCCGCAGGCACAATAGGGACAAATGGAAGAAACACTGGTAATAGGTGAGGAAAGGGCAGGTTTGCCCTTTTCACTTAGCGCTCCCGTTGGGCAAATGCTGACGCAGGTACCACAAAAAGTACATGGGGAAGCTTCCAAAGGCTGGTCTCCCCAAGTTGCTGGTTTGGCAGCAAAACCTCTTTGGAAATAATCAATAGCCCCTACCACTACTAATTCTTGATCAGCGCGCAGACACTTTCCGCAAAGAATACATTTAGAAAGATCCCTTTGAATAAAAGGATTTAATTCCTGAATCCCTGTGTAATTGGGTAATTTGTAAAGATCGAGAAAGCCAATATTTAACTCGGCCGCAATTTGGCGCAGACGGCAGCGATTCCCTTTTTCACAGAGGAGACAAGATTCGGGATGGCTGGCCAACATTAGCTTTATAATCATCTTCCGGTTTTCCCGCACTCGCGGAGAATCCGTTTGAATCACCATACCTGGAGTAATTGGAGTAACACACGAGGCCAAGAGCGCTCCTGTTTTTTCCTCCTCTACCAGACATATTCGACAGGCCCCAGCTGGTGAAAGATCGGGATCATAACAAAGAGTGGGAATAGAGATGCCCATCTCCCGAGCCAATTCTAAGATCGTCATCCCATCTCGCCCGCTGGCTACCAAGCCATTAATGGTAATGGTAACGGAATCCACTCCCCCTCCTTTAGGTTTTTAATGTGATCTCTGTATAAACCGATTTTTTCTTGGTCACTCCCCCGCCACCGCGAGTCCAAAAATGCCTTGATAAAACTGGATTCCTGCCTTAGCAAAAATGACCGCCTTGCCTTCCCAGCGACTTTTTCAGAAATCTTTAAATAATCTCTTTGCAAAGGCAGCGCCAACTCCTTCCTTAATCTTTTTTGGTCATAAAAAATAAATAATTTTAAATTGTTAATGATAAAATGAAGGCAGATTAAAGGTAGGCAGTTCAATAGAAAAAGGGGTATTTTTCCTCAATGGGGATTTTTTTCGGGGAGGTTCAGGACATTTTGGGGATTAATTCCCCAATTAAACCATACGGTTAAAGTTGGTATTTCTGCACTTTTTGATAAAGAGTTTTGCGGTCTATTCCCAAGATGCGGGCAGCTGCTGTTTTATGACCACCGGTGTGTTCCAATACCAGCGCAATATACTCTTTTTCCATTTCTTGAAGGCTGGTGAGATTCTTAGGGGCGGGAGAATTTTTTTCTAAAGGGAAAGACCCGGAAAGACCAGTGAGGCTTTGCGGAGTAATTTCCTTTCCTTCTTCTAAGACCATGGCCCGCTCGATGGTATTCTCCAGCTCGCGCACATTTCCTGGCCAATTATGTTTCATAAGAATCTCCATGGCGGCCGGAGTAACTCCCGTAATAGTTTTTTTTCTTTTCCGATTGAAGCGCTTAAGAAAATGGTCGATTAAAAGGGGAATATCTTCTTTTCTTTCGCGCAGCGGAGGCAGATGAATGGGCACTACACTTAACCGGTAAAAAAGATCTTCCCGAAAAGTTTTTTGAGCAATAGCTTCCTGCAAATTTTGATTGGTGGCCGCAATAATACGTACATCCACCCGCATCCGTTGCGTGCCGCCTACAGGTTTAAATTCCCTTTCTTGAATCACCCGCAATAGTTTAGATTGGGTATTTAAAGATAAATTAGCTATTTCATCAAAGAAGAAAGTGCCCCCATTAGCCAATTCTAATAAACCGTGTTTGTTCTTAATGGCGCCAGTGAAAGATCCTTTCACATGCCCGAATAACTCACTTTCTAAAAGAGTATCTACCAGAGAGTTACAATCCACGGGTACAAATTCTCTTTCCCGGCGCGGGCTGAGCTGGTGAATAGCTTGGGCCACCAGCTCTTTGCCTGTTCCACTCTCTCCGGTAATCAATACGGTACTTTCAGTGGGCGCTACCTTGCGGATAATCTCCATCACTCGTTGCATAGCCTTGCTTTCTCCGATTAAAGGTTCGGCCAGGAGAAAGGAATCAAGACGGCGCTTTAGCTGCTCATTCTCCAAAAAAAGTTTGCGCCGCTCCACGGCTCGACCCACCACGATTCGTAATTCATCTGGACTACAGGGTTTAGTCAAATAATCATAGGCCCCGCTTTTAATAGCTTTCACGGCACTCTCTATAGTCGGATATCCGGTAATCATGATACTTACTAAATCTGGATCTCTTTCCTTGAGTTCTCTTAAGGTCTCCAGCCCATCCAAGCCTGGCATCTTTAAATCAAGCAGGATAATATCAAATGGTTCGGCAGCTACTTTTTCCAAGGCTAAGCGCCCGCTTTCCACTGCCTCCACGCTATAGCCTTCTTTCATCAAAACTCGGCTGAAGCTATCCCGGATAATTTTCTCATCATCGACAATCAATATTTTCCAAGCCCTATTATTTGAGTGCATAATACTTGGCCAGCCTTATTCAAACAGAAATATCCTCCCCTTCGGGCCGAATGGGGAGTTCAATGAAAAAGGTCGCCCCCGCTCCTTCTTTACTTTTTACCCAAATCCGACCCCGATGTTTTTCCACAATACCGTAGGACATAGCTAAACCAAGACCTGTCCCTTTGCCCACTTCTTTCGTGGTGAAAAAAGGGTCGAAAATGCGCGTTAAATGTTCTTCTTTAATTCCACATCCTGTATCCGTGAATTCGATGAGCACTGTTTCTTCTCCTGGGCCAAGTCGAGTGCGTACGGTGAGCGTTCCTTGCCCCTGCATTGCTTCAGCGGCATTTAAGATAATATTCATGAAAACTTGGTTTAATTGGCCAGCGTTAGCCATGATCAGCGGCAGATTAGGTTCTAAATCTTTAATAATGCGAATATTGTGGAAAAGGGCTTGGTTTTCCAGTAAGGAGATCCCTTGCTGGAGTGCGCGGTTAAGATCAGTAGGTTCCATTTTATAGGAGGTTTGGCGGGCGAACTCTAAAAGTCCTTTGACGATCTCTTTGCAGCGGGTGGCTTCTTGGCAAATACGTTCTAAATCTCCTATGCGCGGATCATCTGCCGGCAGATCTTCTAAAAGCATCTTAGAAAAAATCATTATGCCCCCCAAAGGGTTATTGATCTCGTGGGCCACGCCGGCGGCCAGTTTTCCTAAGGAGGCCATCTTCTCGGATTGCAATAATTGCAGCTGCGTTTCTTGCAATTTCTTTTCCATCTTTATCTTTTCTCTTAGATCGGTAAAGATGCCAAAGCTGGCTATTTCTTTTCCATTCTCATAAATAATGGCCGCAGAAATACTTATCGGAATCTCTTCTCCGGTCTTGCTAATCAGGGTAAATTGGGAAGTTTCCAATCGCCCTACTCCTCCATAATCCACCGACCGTAAACGACGCATAATTTCTTTGGCCCCTCCAGGCGGATAAAGCTGGCTAATATGGACTTTGCTCATCGCTTCTTCCGCTGTATAACCTAAGAGCTTCTCGGCGCTCTTATTAAAAATGATTATCTGCCCTTTCATGTCCGCCGCAATAATTCCGTCCACCGAATTCTCGATTAAATTCCGCAGAAAATCATTAGCTTTCCGCAGCTGGTTCTCAATCCGTTTAGTAAGACTAATATCTCTTAGGTAGACGTATGTTTTCATGGTTCCGGCCCGGTCCTGAACAATGGTAAAGCATATCTCTGCTTCCTTCGATTCCCCCCGGGCGTTGATGAACTCCAGCTCCGTACAAACTCTTAACCCCCCCTGCGTAATGCCGCTGGTCATCAATTCTTTGATATAAATTTGATTTTTTTCATCGAATAAATCAAAAAAATTTAAGCCGGCTAAAGTTTCCAAAGAATAACCGGTTATTTCCGCGGCTGTTTTATTCGCTAACTCAATTTTTTCCCCTTCCCCAATAACCAAAATTCCATCATTGGCCTGCTCCACAATATGCCGGAATCTATTCTCGGAGTCTTTAAGTTCCTGTTCGAGCTTCTTAGTCTTCGAGATGTCTTCGACGACTACTTCCGCTACTTGGCCATGCCGATCAAAGATGGGATAAGTGCGCACATAATAGTTGCCTTTCAACCGTGGATTATACATTTCTCCAAAAGCAGGCTTTCCCGAAACCATTGTTTCCGTGACTGGGCAACCAAGGCAAGGAGCGTTATTCCCCCGAAAAACTTCAAAACACTTCTTGCCCACAATCTCCTCGGGAGTTAACTCATAGTCTTTTAAAACAGCCATGTTGGCCCGGATAATAGTATAATTTATATCTTCCACAAAAATGCGGTCCGTAATCGCATTAAAAGCCGCCTCCCACTCAGCCCTTATCTGGAGAACTTGCTCGAAGAGCGCTGTCTTCTCTTCTTCTATCTGGGCCAGCAACTGTTTTAAGACTTCATTTTCCTTTTTTAGTTTCTGATACTCGCGTTCTTGAGGCATAAAGGCCACCGGCTATTTATAAAGGAGGGTTTTTAATTATAATATCAAAATAAGAATAAAAACTCAATTTGATGTCTACCTGACCATCAATCAGTTTTAATATTTCTCGCCCGCAGGATAATGGCGGGAGGGGAGAGGCGAAATTAAAACCAGTAAGTTTATTTAGAAGACAAAGCTACTTGGTAGGCTTCTACATATTGCTGCCAAAGATATTCTTTGCTTATTCCATGGTCAATAAAATCCCAAGGAAAAATTTCTTCTTTTCCCCTGGGGCGTAAGACATAGAAGTCAGGGTTAAGATCCACAGTTCGAAAAGCTTGGGACCAGTGGCCGCCTAAACGGTGGGCTTCCCCAAGCAGTTTCCCTACCCGACGGTCTCCGCGGGCCAGAAGAGCTTGCAGGTAGGCATATTTAGGCAGGTCGGCGTTCACGGAAACTCCCCCTTCTTTGGCCAACCCTTTTTTGATCAATTTAATTTTTTCCCTTAATTGTTGGGGCTCCGCAAAGGGGTGCCATTGGAAGGGAGTAGCAGGCTTGGGGACAAAAGAGTTGAGGCTCAAACTAATTTTCTCACTCCCCCTTAGACCTCGTCTCTTCTTACGCCAATGGTGTTTAATCTTTTTCGTAAGTTCCACTATCTCCTGCACATCGGCCTTTTCTTCCCAAGGAAGACCGATCATAAAATAGAGACGTAAATTGGCTACGCCTCTTTCCGCCAAGAGATCTACCGCCTCCAAAATCTTCTGTTCATTAAACCCTTTATTAATAATGCGGCGCAGGCGCTCCGAGCCTGCTTCTGGCGCTATCGTGACTGTTTTTTGGCCGCTATCCCGGAGGAGATCAGCCAACTCTTGATTTAATGAATCAACCCGGAGAGAAGAAAAAGATAGGCTTTTCTGGGAACTGAGCAGTTCTCTTCCTAAATACAGAAGGTGGGGATAATCAGAGATGGCCGCCCCTAATAGGCCAATCTTCAGCACCCCTTCGCCTTGCTGAAGCAACACTTTTTTTAATTCTGGCCCATCCCGAAGGCGATGCGGATGGTAAACGGATGAGCAAGCACAAAAACGGCAGCGGCGGGAACATCCGCGGCTGAGCTCGGTTAAAAGCATCTCGGCTAACTCGGTTTGGGGAGTTATTATAGCCGATAAAGTCGGATAGGAATCTAAATTGCCCAGATATACTCTCTTTATCTTCGCCGGCACCTTATCTTGAGGACAAAAGGAGGTAAGCAAGCCTTCCGCAGAGTAAGTCACTTCATAGAATTGGGGAACATACACCCCGGCTAATTCGGCCAGCTCTCTTAAAATTTCCCAACGCGGAAGTTCTTTCTCTTTCCCGCGGCGTAATATTTCGGTGAGGGCCGCAACTATAGGTTCAATTTCCCCAATGAAAAAAAAATCCACGAAATCAGCTAAAGGTTCTGGATTAAGCAAGACCGTGGCCCCCCCGGCCATGACCAAAGGATCTGTTTCTCGGCGGTCTTTTCTTAAAACAGGAATTTTGGCCAATTCCATTATTTGCAAAAGGTGGAGGTAATCATTCTCATAGGAGATAGAAAAAGCTAAGACATCAAAATCGCGCACTGGTTTTTGCGTTTCCAAAGAAAAAAGAGGGGTGTTCGTCCGATAATATTCTTCTATATCCGCGGGATCGGGAAGGAATACCCGTTGACATTCCGTAGCGGTTTGAACATTGAAGAGACGATAAACCGTCTGGAACCCCAGATTAGACATGCCCGTATAATAACGATTCGGATAAGCTAAGGCAATGGACAAAACTTCTTTGAGTTTATGCTTAAAAAATTTTTGTTCACTGGGAAAAATATTTTTCTCCGCCGCCAAAATTTTTTGGGCCTGGGCAAATAATTTATGGGACATTTTGCTTATACTTTAAAGGACATTCCCTTTGCTTAATCGGCCTGCTTCCTCAAGAAAGTGGGGATGTCCAGCTCATCCTCCCCTAAATTATTAAAGAGGCGACTGCGCCAGGAACGCAAAGTTTTTTCCCGGGATTCGCCCGCCTTTTCTTGGCGCAAAAATGTGGGGATATCTCTACTTTCTTCTACACGGGGACTACCTCCGGCAGTTTTTTCTGGCTCCTTGGTCACCGGACGTATTTCCACGATCCTCTCTTCGGCCTCCGCCGCTCTACCGAATCCGGTGGCGATGACCGTCACCCTTACTTCGCCGCGCAAGTTTTCATCAATCACCGCCCCAAAAATTATGTTCGCTTCTTCATCAGCCTCCTCTTGGATTAGCGTCGATGCTTCGTTCACTTCAAAGAGGGTCAAGTCCGGGCCTCCGGTTATGTTAATGAGGATTCCCCGGGCACCCGCAATAGTAATGTCTTCCAATAAAGGACTGGAAATGGCCTTCTGCGCTGCCTCCATAGCTCTATTCTCTCCGCTGGCCACTCCCGTACCCATCAAAGCCAACCCCATTTCCGACATGACCGTACGCACATCAGCAAAATCGAGGTTAATCAAGCCGTGGACGGTGATCAAATCGGAAATCCCTTTGACGGCTTGTAAAAGGACTTCATCGGCTTTGCGGAAAGTTTCCAGAAGCGACATGTCTTTCCCCGCGATGTTGAGCAAGCGTTGGTTAGGAATGGTAATCAAGGTATCGACGAACTTCCGCAGCTCTTTTAAACCCTCTTCTGCTTGTCTTTGCCTTTTCCGCCCTTCAAAGAAAAAAGGTTTGGTCACCACGGCTACGGTGAGCGCTCCTAATTCTTTGGCAATAGAAGCTACGATGGGTGCTCCGCCCGTACCCGTACCACCCCCCAATCCGGCCGTAATAAAAACCATATCTGCCCCCATCAAAATCTCGCGTAGACGGTCTTTGTCCTCCAAAGTCGCATTCTTGCCTACTTCTGGATTCGCGCCTGCTCCCAGACCTTTGGTAAGTTTGGCTCCTAATTGAATCTTTAAAGGAGCTTGGCAAGCGGCCAAAGCCTGGGCATCGGTGTTGGCGCCAATAAACTCCACGCCTTGTAAGCTTGCTTGAATCATTGTATTTACTGCGTTACAGCCACCGCCTCCAATGCCGATCACTTTTAAATTGGCTCCATAAATTTTGCTTTCTTCCAACTCAAACATCGCCCCACCTCCTTAAATTTCTTTAACAATATCTGGGCCGCCTGCCCGGCAGAAAAAAGGCCGCAGGCGGTTTATTCGCTGCTTAAAAATTAGCCAGCCAGCTCTTCAGCCGACCGGTCAATCTGCCTAAAAACTGATGATTATTATTCTGGTGATTTTTATGCCGCCCTTCCCCTTTATGCCGATGGCCGTATAAGACTAAACCCACGGCTGTAGCGTACATCGGGCTATTGACCACGTCTAAAAGGCCGCCTATGCCCATGGGATAACCACGCCGTACAGGCAAATTAAAAATTTGTTCCACTAATTCCGGTAAGCCTTCCAGAGAGGCTGTACCCCCCGTGAGCACCACTCCGGAAGGAATGAGGTTTTCGTAACCTGATTTGAGAATCTCCCGATGCACCAAAGTAAATATTTCTTCCATCCTGGGTTCGATGATTTCCGCCAAAATTTGGCGAGAAAGAGTTCGGGGACGCCGCCCCCCTACACTGGGCACTTCAATCATCTCTTCTTTCTTGACCAGGGAAGTTAAAGCACAACCATACTTGGTTTTGATCTTCTCCGATTCTACTAAGGGAGTACGCAGACCGACGGCAATGTCGTTAGTCAGATGGTTTCCCCCTAAAGCAAAAACCGCCGTCTGCCGCACTGCCCCTTGAGAAAAAACCACTAAATCAGTAGTGCCCCCGCCGATATCTATTAAAGCTACCCCTAATTCTTTCTCATCCGGAATAAGCACGGCCTCGGCGGCCGCTAATTGTTGCAAGACCAAATCGTGGACTTCCAGGCCTAAGCGATGGCAACACCGGATGATGTTTTGGGCGGAGGTGACGGCCGCGGTGACAATATGCACTTTGGCCTCCAGTCTCACCCCAGCCATGCCTAAGGGCTCCATAATTCCATCTTGGTCATCCACAATGAATTCTTGGGGTAAAACATGGATGATTTCTCGATCCATAGGAATGGCTACGGCCCGGGCCGCATCCAATACTCGTTTTAGGTCATTCTCCGCCACTTCCCGATTCTTTACGGCGACAATCCCTTGGCTGTTAAACCCCCGAATATGACTGCCGGCAATGCCACAATAAACGGAATTTATTTCTACCCCGGCCATTAATTCCGCTTCTTCCACAGCCTTACGAATTGATTCGATAGTGGCATCGATATTAATTACTACTCCTTTCCGCATCCCCCGGGAAGGATGAGTACCGATGCCGACAATGTCTAAACCTGCCTCGGTCGCCTCGGCCACAATGGCACAAATTTTTGTGGTGCCAATGTCCAAGCCGACTATTATATTTTCTTTTTTTCCTCTTTTGCCCATGTCTTGCCTCCCTCCCGGCTTTTTAAACTTTTGGTATATTTTCAATTATGGTCGCCTTTGAGCTATCTGCGTCAATGGTTTAGGGCGTTCCGCTGGCATATTCTGTTTTTCTTTAACCTTCACGATAACTTTTCGCGGATAATCCACATCCACATAGGCCACTTCTTCCCCTTTCTTTTGGATATCGGCTAGCACTTTTTCCAGACGGTTTAGTTTATCTTTATAATCCCCCCACCCTAAGTGGATGGGTAGACTTTTCTCCAAAGTATAAAGAGTCAACCCTCTCTGCTTATGGAGATTGATTTCCGAAATATTATGTTCATTAATAATTTGCCGATAAGCAAGGAGGTCTAAAAGTTCCAGAGCTTGCTTAATCAATCTCTCCCCTTCCTGATCCTGTTTTTTAATTTCTTTGCTTTCTAAACCGGTGAGCAAGGGCAAATCCACTTTCTCTTTAGGCCCCACCTTTTTAAAAACCTTCCCTTGTCTGTCCACCAAATAAAGGTCATCTAAAAGAATCATGGCCCGCGGCGTCCGTTCTTGCACTTCAATAATCAATGCTTGCCGGGACCAATCCCGGCGCACCTGGACTTTTTCGATCCAGGGATGTTTAATCAACTTCTGCGTTAATTCTGTTAGATTTAATCGCCAAATCTCCATGCCCAGATCCAATCTGGCTAAGTCTAAAAGCTCTGCTTCTTTAGCCTGGACGCAACCAATAATCCTGATTTCGTGCACTTGCCAGGGCGTAGCCAGGGCAAAATATCGATAAATATTGCTGCCCAAGAAGACTAAGCTAGCCACCGTAGCTAAATTGAGCGCCCGCTGCCCGATTTGGTTAAGCCAAGACGCCCAATCTATATGCCTCCGGCGGCGCCGCCATTTTCTTTTTTTTATTATGCTCATCTTTTGGGGACAACCTCTCGCCATCATCCTTGCCTAAACTCATGGAATACCTTTCCGGCTTTTCACGGGGATCTTTAAACGCGCTCCTAATAAAATCCTTTCCACCAAGTCGGGAAAATTAATCCCCACGCCCCGCGCAATCTCGGGCAGCAGGCTGAGGGGCGTCATGCCCGGCAGCGAGTTAACTTCCAGGATCACAGGTTCTCCGTCGGGGCGAAGTAATAAGTCAACCCGCGTAGCTCCTTCGCATCCCAAAGAAAGATGGGCTTTAAGTCCTATGCTTAAGATCCGATCATAATCAGCTTTAGCTAAGGGAGCGGGGAAAATATGTTGGGTCAAGCCCTCCGTGTACTTAGCTTCGTAGCTGTAAAATTCGGCTTTGGGTACAATCTCAATAGCTCCCAAAGCTTGGTTATTTAAAATGCCTACAGAGATCTCCCGCCCTTTGATATACTCTTCCACGATGATTTCCGCATCATAACTAAAGGCTTTTTCTAAGGCTGCCGGCCAAGCTTGCGGATCTGAGATAATGCTTACCCCTACACTAGATCCTTCCTGGCAGGGTTTGACTACTACCGGCCAAGAAAGGGGCCAGGGCGGCCTACTTAAATCTCTGGGCTCTGTCAGATGGAGAACTAAATAATTAGGGACCGGCAAAGAATGCTGCCTAAAGATTTGGCGGGAAATTACTTTATTCATGGCCAGAGCACTAGCCAGGACCCCCGAACCCGTGTAGGGAATGCGCATTATCTCCAAAAGCCCTTGCACTGCTCCATCTTCTCCCAATCGCCCGTGGAGACCGATAAAGGCGATGTCTATTTTTTCTTCATGCAGCCGCTGAGCCAATGATTCATCTGCTTCTATAGGGAAAGCTGGGTAGCCTTTCTCGCGCAGGGCCGCCAAAATTGCCTGCCCAGAGAGCAGAGAAATTTCTCTTTCGGCCGACCGCCCGCCCAACAGCACACCTATCTTTTTCTTGAGCATCTCTTCTCGACGCCAATAAACCATTTTTTAGGCCCGACTAATTTTAAAATTTCTTCTGGAGAAGGCCTTTAATCCAGAATGTTGGGGAAAAAAGACCTTCCATTTTCTTTAATCTCTCGCCTCTTCCCCCACTACCCGAATTTCTAATTCCAGGAGCACACCTGTTTCCCGCCACACTTTTTCCCGCACTACTTCGATCAACTTTAAAACATCCTTAGCCCGGGCTCCGCCGCGGTTTATAATAAAATTGGCGTGCTTCTCCGAGATTTGCGCTCCGCCAATTCGGTAACCTTTTAATCCGCACCTTTCAATTAGCCGCCCGGCCGGACCCGTGGACGGATTTCTGAATACCGAACCGGCACTGGGAAAATCATAGGGCTGCTTCTCTCGGCGCAGAGCAATTATTTTTCGTACCTCCTCCTGCACCCGCGTTACCTCCGCCGGTCGTAAATTAAAGAGCCCCCCTAAGATAATCTCTCCGAGGGGCAGGCTAAGCGCCCGATAGGAAAAAGATAATTTCTCTACGGGATCTTGGCGCATATTTCCGCGAGCATCCATCACCCATACGGCCTGCAAGACTTCTTTTATTTCTCCGCCAAAAGCTCCGGCATTCATGGCCACTGCTCCCCCTACGCTTCCCGGAATCCCGGCGGCAAATTCCAAACCGCTTAAACCTTTTTGCATACAGAAATCGATTACCGTTCCCAAAGGCAAACCCGCTCCGGCTTGCAATTGAACTTCTGCAGATAAACTTTTAGTTACGGCCATCTGACCAAACCCGTCAGCCAAAGAAATGGCCATGCCCCGAAACCCACCATCGCGCACTAAAATATTTGTGCCTTTCCCTAAGATAAAGTAAGGAATTTTATCTCGGCGCGCCCATTCTAAAACCTCTTTTAGATCAGCGGCATCCTGGGGAAAGACCAAATAATCAACTGGCCCCCCTATGCGCCAAGAAGTATAATCAGCCAGGGGAACGTCATAAAAAATCTTTCCCTTTATTTCTGCTCTTGTTCCCTTAGCTTGCGGATTAGCTCCATGCCTACTTTCCATATATCCCCAGCTCCCAAAGTAATGACCATATCCCCTGGTTGTAAGCGGTCCCAGAGTCGCTCAGGAATTTCATTTTTATCTAAGATGAGGGTCACGTCCTTATGTCCATATCCCTTTAGGCCCTCAAAAAGCCCTTGGGCGGTGATTCCCGGCAAAGGATCTTCGCCGGCCGGATAAATCCCCGTAATCAACAGGACATCGGCATCTTGGAAAGCCGTCAAAAATTCCTTGAATAAATCGCGGGTGCGCGTGTACCGGTGGGGCTGAAAAATGACCACTGTCCTTCGTTTCCATCCTTCCTTCGCGGCGCGGAGGGTGGCTTTAATCTCTGTGGGATGGTGGCCATAATCGTCCACAACCATTATGCCCGAAATCTCCCCTTTAATCTCAAAGCGCCGCTGCACGCCACTGAAAGAAGCTAAGGCTTGTTGCACCACGGGAAAAGGAATATCCAACTCCCTGGCCGTGGCCAAAGTGGCTAAAGCATTGTAAACGCTATGCCGACCAGGCAGGCGCATTTCTATCTTGCCCAACTCTTTCTGCCCTTCGCCAGCCACGAAGCTCGTCTGCAGCTCGGCAAATTTTATCTCCTTGGCCCAGAAATTGGCTTCGTCGGTTAGGCCATAAGTGACCAAAGGTTTGCGGATGCGCGGAAACAGACTCTGCAAATTTTCATTATCGCGGCAAAGCACGGCCAAACCATAAAAAGGAACCTTGTTAATAAACTTTAAGAAAGCCTCTTGCATGCGCGAGAGCTCGCGGTAATAATCCAAATGTTCGGGATCGATGTTAGTGACTACCGCAATAATAGGAGAAAGCTGTAAGAATGAACCATCGCTTTCATCAGCTTCCGCCACTAATATCTCCCCTTGCCCTAATTTGGCATTAGAGCCAAATATATTAAGTTTGCCGCCAATAACTGCGGTAGGATCTAAGCCGGCGTGAGCTAAAACGGTGGCAATCATGGAGGTAGTAGTAGTCTTTCCATGAGTTCCCGCCACGGCTATTCCGTACTTCATGCGCATCAATTCAGCGAGCATCTCCGCGCGCGGAATTACCGGAATCAGTCTCTTCTTGGCGGAAACGACCTCGGGATTGTCTGGGCGAATGGCGGAGGAGATGACGACCACATCGGCCGTTTGCAGATTTTCTGGCCGATGGCCAATAAAAATTTGGGCGCCTAACTTCTGCAAACGCAGAGTGGTCTCGGACTCCGTGAGATCTGAACCAGAGACCTGATACCCTAAATTGATTAAAACTTCCGCAATGCCGCTCATACCTATGCCGCCAATGCCCACGAAGTGCACGTGGCGGACCTTCTTCTTCATTCCTAAAATTCTTTTATCCATGACGCACCAATTCATAACAAAGTTCTACGATATTTTGCGCCGCTTCTAACTTAGCCAGAGCAGCTGCCCGTTTGCCCATTTCTTTTAATGGGGCGGGATCGTTTATCAGCTTCCTTAAAAGATTACTTAAAAATTCGCCGTTGAGTTCTCGATCAGCTACCAGAAAAGCCGCCCCAACTTTCTCTAAGGCACGGGCATTTAAGGTCTGGTGATCATTAGCCGCGAAGGGGAAAGGGACCAGAATCGCGGCTTTGCCCATGGCCATCAGTTCAAATAAGGTGCTGGCTCCGGCACGGCAAATAATTAAATCAGCTCGAGCATAGGCCATTTCTATTTCTTCCAAGAAAGAATAAACTTCGGCCGCCCAGCCCTGTTGCGCATAAACCTCGCGCATCTGCTGATAGTCCTTAGGGCCTGTTTGATGGATAACTCTTATTCTTTCTTTTAAATCAGCCAGCAACGGCAAAGCTTCGGCCATGGAGCTATTTAAACGGTGTGCTCCTTGACTTCCGCCGAAAACAAAAATTGTGAATAACCCCTTATCTTCGGCAGGTGGCTGGGGAAGAGGAGCTTTGAACCTCTTCCGCACCGGATTTCCTGTCCAAAAAGTCTTCGGGGTGGGGAAAAATTGGGCAGTCTCGGGGAAGGAAATAAAAACTCGGTCTACCACCTTCCCCAAAATCTTATTGCTCAATCCGGGGATAACATTCTGTTCATGGATAGCTGTTCTCTTGCCCATGGCCCAAGCAGCGAGGACTACTGGCCCCGAAGTATATCCCCCCATTCCCAACACCAAATCAGGTTGAAAGGAACGTAATAATCGCCAAGACTGTCCTAAACTTTTACTGATCAAAAGCAAACTTCCTATCTTTTTTCTCCACGACTTGCCCACTAAGCTGGCTACTTCTATTGTCTCCAGAGCGAATCCCTGTTTACGCAAGACCTGCTTTTCCAGACCTTTTTGGCTACCCACAAAAAGGATCTGGTGCCGGGCATCTCTTTCCAAAAAAGCTTCAGCTACGGCCAGGGCGGGGAAGAGATGTCCTCCCGTACCCCCCCCGGCGATCATTATTCTCACGGACTTTCCTTGATCTCTGGGATGAAATATTTTCTAAGATACCAATAGCTATTAAGTTAATGATCAAAGAGGTACCTCCATAACTCAAAAAAGGGAGCGGAGAACCTTTGGTGGGCAACAAGCCCAGCACTACTCCCATATTCATCAAAGCTTGCCCGGCAATCATACTCACTAACCCTATGCCCAGGTAACGACCGAATAAATCGGGCGCCCTTAGGGAAATCTGCCCACCCCTAAAGGTCAGGAAAACGAAGAGGGAAATTACCGCGGCGACACCTATCAAACCAAGTTCCTCTCCTATGACCGAAAAAATAAAGTCGGTATGCACTTCCGGAAGATAAAAGAGTTTCTGTCTTCCTTCGCCTAATCCCAGGCCCCAAATCTTTCCGGCTCCAAAAGCTAAAAAAGACTGAATAATCTGGAATCCCGTATTGCCCGGATCCTGCCAGGGATTCAAGAAGGCTAATAAACGTTCTTTGCGATAATTAGCCTGCAGAGCTAAATATAAAAAGATGGGCAAAGCGGCTAAAATGATGCCGCCTAAATGCAGCAGGCGCGCCCCCCCCACAAAGAGCATGATAAAAACGAGCATGCAGAAAACCACCCCTGTGCCAAAGTCCGGTTGCTTAAAAACTAATCCGAAGAAAACTCCCAAAACCATAAAATGCGGCAAAAGACCGGACATAAAGTTCTGCAATGTTTCCCCTTTTTTGACCAACGAACGCGCCATATAAACCACCAAAGAGAATTTGGCCAACTCAGCTGGCTGAAAAGAAAAAGAAAAGAATCTTAGCCAGCGCGCTGGAACACCTGCCTCTCGGCGTAGGCCGGGGATGGGTAAAATTAAAAAAGCCAATAGGATGATGCTCAACAAAACCAGCAACCAACCCCATTTTTGCCAGCGGTGGTAATCTGTCCAAGCTGCCCAAAAAAGCAGAAAAAATCCTAAGCCGGCCGCTATGGCCTGTTTTTTAAGAAAATGATAGTTATCCCCAAATTTTTGGCCGGCGAGGACGAAACTCGCGCTATAAACCATAACTATGCCTAGGCCTACCAAAGCGACCACGAGGGCGAGCAACAGAAAATCAAAACCTTTTCTGTTTTCATCCAAGATTTTTCTTACCTCCTGGGGCGGAATCTTTAAATTGCTGCGCCAGCCGACCGACTATTTCTTTAAACCGCTGCCCTCTTTCTTGGTAATTCTTAAACATGTCAAAACTGGAACAAGCTGGGGAAAGCAATACGATTTCGCCCGGGGCCGCTTTGGAAAAAGACCAAAGCACGGCCTCTTCCAGAGTATTAAAACAGGCCGTATCCGTAAGCCTACCCAACGCGGAATACATTCTCCCTTGCGCTTCGCCGATCAGGGCCAACCCCTTGACTTTACGCGCGATCAAGTCGCCCAAAGGCGCATAATCCCCTCCCTTATCTTTCCCTCCGGCAATGAGCACAATGGGTTCGGAAAAACTCATTAACGATTTAACCACCGCCCCCACATTAGTACCTTTAGAATCATTGAAAAATTTAACTCCTTTTATCTCCCCTACCCATTCCAAACGATGCGCCAATCCGCTAAATTCATCTATCACTTGCTGGATAGCCTTTGGTGGACAACCACAGATTTTGCTGGCCACCATGGCGGCCATTATATTCTCTAGATTATGGGCCCCTTTAAGCTTCAGGTGCTCTAAACTAAATCTTTCTTTTTGACCATCTGCGCCCTGATAAATGATGGCCCCCTTCTCCAGAAAACAGCCAACGGGAACTGGCCTCTGCGCGCTGAAAAGGAAAACTTGTGCCGCCACCTGGTGCGCAAACTGGAAAGTCAGGGGATCATCAGCATTCAAAACAGCAAAGTCTTCGTGGCGTTGATTCTGAAAAATCTTCCCTTTGGCTAAAATGTACTCCGAAAAATTGGCATAACGGTCTAAATGATCTTCACTAATATTCAAAAGGACGGCAATATGCGGGCGGAATTCTCTAATCCCTTCTAGCTGAAAACTACTAATTTCGGCTATCACCCACTCTACCTCCTGGGGGCCGGAGACGAAGGCAATCAAAGGGGTGCCGATATTGCCGCCCACAAATACTTGTTTCTGGGCCGCTTGGAGTATTTGGCCAATTAAGGTCGTAGTAGTTGTCTTCCCATTCGTGCCCGTAACGGCCAAAAGCGGCTTTTGGAGAAACTGAAAAGCAATTTCTATCTCACTCAATACGGGAATTCCCCTCTCTTGAGCCCGCCTTAAAGGCTCCAAGTCTAAAGGAACACCCGGACTAACCACGATCATTTCGGCCTGCAAAAAAAAGGACACACTATGGCCGCCAAATTCCGCGGTGATTCCCTCATTAGTCAGATACTTATGTTCTCCGGCCAATTCTGGGGCGTCTTTCATTTCGGACACATAAACTTGCGCGCCTTGGCTTTTTAAGAATTTGACCAAGGCCAACCCCGTTTTGGCTAAGCCCACTACTAAAACTTTTTTGCCCTTTAAGTCCAACTTTTTACCTCAATTTCAAAGTACTAAAAGCAATTAAGGCTAAAAAAATAGTTATAATCCAAAAGCGCACAATTACCTTTGGTTCCGGCCAACCTTTTAATTCAAAATGATGATGTAAAGGAGCCATGCGCAAAATTCTCTTGCCCCAGAGCTTGAAAGAAATAACTTGAAAAATTACGGAAAGGGTCTCTAACACAAAAAGCCCGCCCACTAAGGCCAATAATATTTCTTGTTTGATAATGATGGCTACAACTCCCAGAGCGGCGCCCAGAGAAACGGATCCCGTATCCCCCATAAAAATTTGCGCTGGATAAGTGTTGTACCAAAGAAAGCCCATGGCAGCACCCACTATGGCTCCGCAAAAAATAGCTAACTCTCCGCTGCCGGCGACGTAAGGAATTTGCAAGTAACTGGCTATCTTTACATGGCCAGCCAAGTAAGCCAAAACCATCAAAGTACCGGCCGTAATTAAGATAGGGCCGATAGCTAAACCATCTAAACCATCGGTTAAATTAACCGCGTTGGAAGTGCCCACGATCACGAAAAAGGTTAAGGCCACATAAAAAACTCCCAAGTCCGGCATAATGCCTTTAAAAAAAGGAACGCTGAAGGTGGTTTTAAACATAGGATAAAAATAAAGCAAAAGGGCCGCCCCTATGCCCAGAATTCCTTGCAGACCAAATTTCTTTTTCCCTGGTAGGCCCTTAGGATTTCGGCGGGTAATTTTTAGATAATCGTCCCAAAAGCCCACCCCCCCAAAAGAAACCGTGACCGCAAGCGTTATCCAAATATAGTAGTTTTTTAGGTCGGCCCAAAGAATGACCGCCACTATAATAGCGGCGAGAATTAAAACCCCGCCCATAGTGGGCGTCCCTTCTTTACCTAAATGGGAAGCAGGCCCGTCATTTCTGATAAATTGCTTCACCTTTAGCTTTTGCAATTTGCGAATTAACCATGGGCCAAAAATTAAGGAAATAACCAAGGCCGTGAGGATGGCTAAAATCGCCCGAAAAGTTATGTAGCGAAAAACATTAAATACGGAATATTGCGTATGCAGAGAGTATAAGAGAATATAAAGCATAAGAAGAAATACCTTTTTATTTTGCTCCCCAAAAATCTTGGAGGCCTTGCACGATTTGTTCCATCTTCATCAACCGCGAACCTTTAACCATAATCCAGTCATTTTCCTGCCCTACTTCTCTGAGCTTTGCTAAAATTCCTTCATGGTGGTCAGCCACAAATATACGTTCCGCTGGCATACCTCCTTCTTGCGCTCCTCGCTTTAAAAAAGGAGCTTGCTGGCCTAAGAAGAAAAGATAAGCTAAGCCGCAGCGCCCGATGAACCTGCCCATTTCCTGATGCTGGGCGGAGGTGGCGGCTCCCAGTTCCAACATATCACCCAGCACTAATAAACCCCGCCCCGCCCCCTTTGTTTCCTGAAAGGCAGTTAAAGAAGCGCGCAGAGAATCGGGATTAGCATTATAAGTATCATCCCAAATTCGGATATTTTTTTTGAGGGTTATGATTCTCCCTCTCCCCGGGGGCGGATGAAAAGCTTTTAAGCCGGAGACGATTTCCTCCAGGCTCAAACCTAAAATAGAAGCGCAGGCGGCCGCAGCCAGCGCATTGGGCACATTATGCCTTCCATATACCTGCATCTGCACCAATTCTTTTTGCCCGCCTATTTTCAAAACAAACCCAATTCCTTCCTCCGGCCGGTAAAGAATATTTTCCGCTTGCACATCTGCTTTTTGCTGGATGCTGTAAGTTTTCTTTGGGCAATTTTGGCGGGCCGCTAAGGCCGCCACCCGCGGGTCATCCAGATTAACTACAATCCAATCTTCCGCTCTAAGTTCTTCCCAAAGTTCCCCTTTGGCCCGAGCCACTTCTTCCAGCCCACCCAACTTTTCTAAGTGCGCCTGGCCAATGTTTAAAATAGCGGAAATTTGGGGGCGGGCAATTTCCCGCAGACGGCGAATTTCCCCAAAAGCATTCATGCCCATTTCCAGAACGGCCACTTCATGCTGCGGCGCAAGCTGGAGCAAAGTTAAAGGAAGACCGATGAGATTGTTAAAATTGCCTTCCGTCTTTAGAACAGAGAATCTGTTCGCCAGGATGGCTGCAGCCATTTCTTTAGTGGTCGTCTTGCCGTTGCTGCCAGTTAAAGCTATTACCGGCAAAGAAAATTGATTTCGCCAGAAATGGGCTAAGTCTCCCAGAGCACGTAAAGGGTCTTGGACCACTAACAAGAATTTCTGATCTAATTTTTCCCCTCCCCAGCATTTTTCTCTTCCTTCAGCGCACAAGCTGCCCGCGGCTCCCTTTTTTAGGGCTTCGGCAATAAAATCATGGCCATCAAATTTTTCCCCTTTTAAAGGAATAAAAAGATTCCCTTCCGCCACTGTCCGGGAATCAGTGCTCACCCCGCTAACTTGAGCCCGAGGATCTCCTTGAAAAATTATCCCTTGAGTTACCGCGGCAATCTCGCCAGCTGTGAGCTTAAAGATTTTTTCTCTCCTTTCTCAACCCTAACGCCCGTTCCGCTTCTTCCCGGTCATCAAAATGAATTCTTTCCGGGCCGATGATCTGATAATTTTCGTGTCCTTTCCCGGCGATCAGAATTACATCATTTGGTTGGGCCAGACGGATAGCGAAGTCAATAGCTTCTCTCCGATCAGGAATGATCACATAATGGGGTTTTTGATCAAGTAAGTTTACCTGCTTAAGCAAATCGGCAGCCGAGTGTTTTTGCGCCTTAACTACTCGAAGGCCTTCCTCGATTTCGCTTATGATCGCCAGTGGGTCCTCGGTGCGCGGATTATCCGAGGTAACGATGGCCAAATCGCTTCCCCAAGCCGCTACCTGGCCCATTTTTGCTCTTTTCCCTTTATCGCGATCACCGCCGCAGCCAAAGACCACCAGGAGTCGCCCTGGATATATTTGGCGTAAAGTGGCCAAGGCCCGGGCCAAAGCATCTTCCGTATGGGCATAGTCTATAAATACCCTTACACCCTCTTCTCCTTTGATCAATTCTAACCGCCCCGGAACTCGGTCAAGCTCTCTCAGGCCTTTTCTAATTGCCGGAATAGGGATCTGGAACACTTCTCCTACACTTATGGCGGCCAAGAGGTTATAAAGATTGTGTTGACCAATTAAAGGCGAGGCAATTTCGTAAGCTCCCCGCGGTGTCTGCACTCGACACCAGAGGCCATCTGGAGACTCAGCCACCTCTTCTGGCCAAACGTCACCTTTCTTTTTAATCCCATAACCAAATTTCCTTCCCGCGGCCACTCTGAGGAGTTCTGCACCTCTTGGGTCATCAAGGTTGACTATGGCGAAACGAGGATCTTTCTTGCTTTCTCCCAAGTATTGGGTAAAGAGGAGCTGTTTAGCGCGGAAGTAATCTTCCATTGAGCGATGATAATCCAAATGATCACGCGTTAAATTCGTAAAGAGGGCCACGTCGAAATGACAAGCCCGCACTCTTTGCATATCCAAGGCGTGGGAAGAAACCTCTAAGATTACCTCAGTCACTCCTGCAGCGCGCATATTTTGCATAACCCTCTGCAAATCCAAAGACTCCGGCGTGGTAGTTGGCGCAGGCCAAACTTGCCCCTGATAACGATAATTTATCGTGCCTATAACTCCTGGCCGAGATCCAGCTTCTTTCAGGATGGACTCGATTAAATATGAGGTAGTGGTCTTCCCATTTGTCCCGGTAATGCCGATGACCTTTAAAGAAAGGGAGGGATGGTCATAAAAAGTGGCGGCCAAGCGGGCTAAAGCTTCCCGCACTTCCGGGACAATTATTTGGGTAATTTTTATCTCTTCTATAAACGAATTTACTAAAAGAACCTGCGCACCTCGGTCAATGGCCTCCGGAATGTATTTCCGTCCGTCTTCTCTCCAACCCGGAATAGCCGCAAAGAGAAATCCTGCTTGCACATCCCGGGAATGATAAGCCAATCCACGCACTTCTATGCCCGCATCACCAACAACTTTTGCCACTGCTAAATCAGAGATGAGGTATTTTAAGATCAACCTGTCCTTCCCTTCTTTTATTTATTTATGTCCTTCCTCTTGCCCCAGAATGAGAAAATCATCAGGTCAGAACTCATCTGCTTTTTATTCTATTATGATCGCAGATGCTCAATAAATTATCTATCCTTATCTTCCTGTTGATGATTAATTAAACAAGCAAAGCCCCTAATATTTTTGAAGCACTCTTTTCATATTGTTGGTTGAAACTTCACTAAACCCTTTTTGTTTTCCCATAAGATTTCTCCAGGAGGAGGGGTTTGGGCAACGGCTCGCCCCGATCCCACCAGTTTAAGCTCTAAACCAAGTTTATGAGCCATCTGCAGCACTTGGCGCATGGACTTGCCGTGAAAATCGGGCATCACCCCAGGATTTAACGAAGAATCTGTTTCCTTCTCCTCTTTTTTGGGGGCCGGATCTTTGGGGACTCTCCCCAGCTGCTCATTCGAGATAGGATTGGCTTGGGCTAAGTATGTAACTCCTTTGGGGTAAACTCCCAAGTAAGGTAGAACTTGTTCGGCAATAGCGCGAAATGCCGGTGCGGCAACCACTCCTCCATAACTAATTCCTTGCGGCTCATCAATAATTACCGAAATTACCACCCGCGGGTCATCGGCGGGAGCAAACCCTATGAAAGAACCTACTCGCTTATCTGAGTATCCTCGTCCAGTGCTAAGGGCCTTTTGGGCTGTGCCGGTCTTTCCCGCTATTTCGTAACCCGGAACATAAGCGGCCTTGCCCGTCCCTCCCTCTTGCGTTACCAACTTCAAAATAGCAGTGACGGAGTTAGCTGTATCAGCAGAAATAACTCTCTTGACCATCTTTGGTCGGTTTTCTTTTACAATTCCTCCGTCTTTACTTTGGATCACTTTAGCAATATACGGCCGCATTAGCATTCCCTTATTGGCGATGGCGGCCATAGCCACGGTTAACTGTAAAGCGGTCAGAGAAACTCCCTGACCAAAACTTATATTGGCCAAACCTACTTCTGACCAGGCCGAATAATGAGGTAAACATCCCGAAACTTCTCCGGGCAAGTCAATGCCCGTTTTTTTGCCGAACCCAAATTCTTTCAAATAATGGTAAAATTTCTCCTTTCCTAACTTCTTCCCTAATTTACTTGCCCCAATATTGCTCGATAATTTGATGACGTCCGCCATCGTTAGCCATCCATATTTATGGACGTCATGGATTATTCTACCGCCAATATGGTAGCTGCCGTTTTCACAAAAAACGAGCTCTCGCGGAGAGGCTACCCCTTCTTCCAAGATGGCGGCCAAAAGGAAGGTTTTAAATGTTGAGCCTGGTTCAAACGTATCGGTAACAATCCGGTTCTTTAAGACTCCCGGATGATAGGCGGGAAAATGATTCGGATTAAAGGAAGGTTGTACAGCCATAGCCAGTATTTCGCCACTCTTCGGCTCCATCACTAAAGCCATCCCTCCTTTTGCGCCACAGGCCTGCACAGCCTTTTTCAACTCTTTTTCCGCTATATATTGGATATTTTTATCTATAGTCAGGATTAACTCGCATCCCTCCTCTGCCCGCCGGAAATCCGGATTTTGGGAAATTATGGACCTACCCAGACCATCTTTGGGTATAAGAATGTACCCAGGCTCTCCGCGCAGGAACTCATCATACCCTAATTCCACTCCTTCTAAACCTTTGGAGTCTAATCCAGCAATACCAATAATATGGGCGCCAATCTCTCCATGGGGATAAACTCTCTTGGCTTCTTTTAAAAAATGAATTCCCTCCATCTTTAGATCTTCGATCGCTAAACGCTGCGCCGGCGTTATCCATCTTTGAATCCAGACAAAGGGTTTTTCCTCCTGCAATTTCTGCCGTAACTCTCCGGGCTTCTTGCCCAAAAGGCGCCCAATTTTTAAAGCCGCTTCTTCTATGTTCTTTATTTTTTTAGGCTGGGCAAAAACAGAATCTACTTCCATGCTGATAGCCATTTCCTCGCGGCGGCGATCATAAAGGATACCTCTTTTAGGAATCAGGGGCACCATGCGTTGGTACTGCCGCTCGGCTAATTTAGCTAATTGGGAACTTTTCAGGACCTGGAGCTGGAAAGCTCTAAAGAAAACAATTAAAAAAAGAAGAGCAAAGAAGATTAATAGAATAACCAGACGAAACGATGGCCATTTTTGCGCAGCTGCGTTCATCGTACAATTATTATTTGTCCATTTTGGGGATTTACAAATCCTAACTCTTGGAGGGCCTTCTTTTCCAGCCGGTCCGGAGATTTGAGGAAGGCCAACTCTAACCGCAACTTTTTATTTTCTTCTATCAGATCCTGTTCCTCTTGACTTACCCGGGAAATTTCATAGCCCAAAGAAACTTTTTGTTGATTCGCCCAGACATAAAAAAGGGAGCAACCTATTACTAAAAATGCAATGATGATGGCTAAGATAATTAGATGGTGATTTACTCCTTTAGCGCTTATCTTAACTTCTTCTTTAACGGCCTCGCTAATGGCTACTCGTTTATATACTGCTTCAGCCATTTCTCCTCCCTTAATCAATAAATTTTTTCAATGGCCCGCAATTTAGCGCTGCGCGCCCGCGGGTTAATCGTAATTTCTTCGCGCGTCGGAGTTACGGGTTTAGTTGTTAACAGACGAAAAGCGGAAGAAGTTTGCTTATTTCTCCTGGCTAATTCTCGGAACCGATTCTTCACCATTCTATCCTCTAAAGAATGAAAGGAGATGATCACCATTCTTCCTTGAGGAAGAAGAAGATCGGGGGCCTCTCGTAAAAAAATTTCCAAATTTTCTAATTCTTTATTTACGGCAAGGCGTAACGCTTGGAAAGTGCGCGTCGCCGGGTGTAGCCGCGAGGGAGAAAATGGAATGGCTTTTTTTATTATCTTTACTAATTCACCGGTAGAGTTTATTGGGGCAGATTGCCGTTGCCGAACAATCGCTTTGGCAATACGGCCGGCCCACTTTTCTTCACCGTACCTTCTAAAAATATCGCGCAACTCCCCCGCGGATAAATTATTGACCAAATCTCTGGCCGTGGTGGTAAGTTCGACACTCATGCGCATGTCCAGCGGTCCATCTCTTTGAAAACTGAATCCTCTCTCTCCATCTTCAATTTGTTCTCCGGAAATACCCAAATCCAGTAAAATGCCGTTAACTTTAGCGATAGCCAGACTCTTTAAGACTTCTCCTATTTCTTTAAAATTTTTATTTATTAATATTGCTCGCGTCCCAAAAGAAGCTAAATTCTGGGTCGCCCGTTTTATAGCCTGCGCATCCCAATCTAAACCAATCAGTCTTCCTTCTGGGGCAGTCTTTTCTAAGATAAGACGGGCATGACCTCCACTTCCTACGGTACCGTCAACGTATATGCCCCCTGGCTGACCAAGGAGAAATTTAATTGCTTCTTCTAAGAGAACCGGCTTATGCCGCGGCTCCTCCATTACAATCCCAGATCGGCCAAGGCCGCCGCCATACTCTCAAAATCTTCTTCCGATCTTTTGATCTCTTCGAGCCACCGCTCTTTACTCCAAATTTCAAACCTTTTGAGCATTCCCGCAAAGATCACGCTCTTCTCCAGCTGGGCATAATCCCTTAGGCTCGGGGGAATTAAAACTCTACCTAATTTATCAATGGGACATTCTACAGCCCCCGAAATAAAAAACCTCTGGAAGGCTTTAACTTCTTTCTTAACCAGGGAAAGAGAACTTATCCTCTCTTCCAAAACCCGCCATTCTTCAAAAGGATAAGCCACCAAGCACCTATCGAAATTGGTAATTATTAAACGATCATCATACTTCTCCGCCAACAATTCCCTAAACTTCGCCGGGATAGAAACCCTCCCCTTGGCGTCAATTGTATGTTCAAACCTTCCCCTAAACATTAAAATGACTTTCTTATAGCACTTTAAACCACTTTATACCACTTTTTCGTCAATATAAAGTTTTCTTCCTAACTTGTCAAGAAAATTTTATTTTTTTTTGCAAAATAAATGACCAAAGAAGTAATTAATGGATATCTTTGAGGAAATTTTTTAAAGGAGGGCAGAAAAAAATAAAATTTTTAAGACCAAACAAGTAATAGGGCAAGGCATTTTAATAAAAAAAATTTACATATCAAGGTAATTTTCTTTATTTTCGGCGTTAATTCTTTTATTTTTCTTTTGATACTTCGCTACGGCCCGATTATGTTCCTCTAAAGTTTGGGAAAAATAATGGGTCTTATCATTTTTGGCCACAAAATACAAATAATTTACTTGGGCTGGGTATAAAACTGCCTCCAGTGATTTTAAACCGGGATTGGCAATAGGCCCCTTGGGAAGTCCATTAATCTGGTAAGTATTATAAGGCGTCTTCCTAAGGAGGTCATTTTTGGTAATCTTCTGGGAACCTTTTTTAATCCCATAGACGGCGGTAGGATCACTCTGGAGGGGCATTCCTCTTTGCAAACGATTATGGAAGACAGCGGAAATTAATCTCCTTTCTTGATCATCTGCCGCTTCTTTTTCTATTAAGGAAGCCAAAATAACCACATCTCGCCGGCTCAAACCCATCTCCTGAGCGCGCTTGGCCAAAGGTGCAAATATAGTCTTAAAGCGCGAAACCATCTGGCGAATGACCTGTTCTTCTTCCATCATCTTCGGGAAATTATATGTATCGGGGAATAGATAACCTTCCAGGCTTTCCTCACCAAACCCTAAAGAAACAATCAAATTAGGGTCACGAGCTTTCTCTAAAAATTTTTTCTTATGGCATACACCTGCTTTTTCCAAAGTTTCCGCTATTTGAAATATGTTATATCCTTCTGGAATAGTCACCGGATATTTGATAACATCGCCCCTGATTAATTTCCAGAGCACCTCCAGAGGCTTCATGTTAGTATGCATTTCGTATTCGCCCGCTTTTACTTTAGGAATGGCTTCTTGCAGGCGGGCCAAAAGATAAAAACTCCGCTGATCACGGACAATCCCATTATCCTCTAAAATTTTGGCGATTTCTTTAAAGGGCATGCCCGATTGGATACTAATAACTCTGGTATGCTTCTCCCAGCCTGCTGGCGCCCAAAAATGAACATATCCAGTAGCTCCAAAAATAGCCGCCAAGCCAATTAAAGTTATGAAAAGATCGAGCGACCTCTCGTGACCCCAATTCACCAAAGAATTTTTTATCTTTTTCAAAAACGTAAAAGTATTCATGGGCTAATAAAATTCTTTGTATTATTCTATCCAACAGCTCACCCAAGGGTCAACAACTATATTAATTATTCGTTTAACAGTTTTAATATTTCTCGCCAGCAGGAAACAGGCGGGAGGGGGAGAGGCTCGCCTCTCTCCCTCCCGGCCGAATTAAGCTAGAATTTAAAAACTGATCGACGGTCAGCTATATTAACTTGTCTCACCTGCCCTTTTCCAAAATAGGGATGTTTTGAATAAATTCTTTAGGTAAACCAGAAGCTCTTAAATTCAATGGCCTGTTGCGGACAAAGCTCATAGCAACAATAACAGGCCATACATTTATCTTCATCTAAGAATGGACCGTCTTTTTTCATGGACAACGCTCCTGCCGGACAATGCTCAATACAAACTCGGCATTTCGTGCAAAGAGAGCGATTAAATTTAAGGCGCGGCCGAGTTAAAAACCTATAAAAAACTTTATTAATCACCGTGCCGAACCTTCCCTGGCTGGCCAATGTAAAAGGTAACTTGAATTTTTTTAAAGGTGCCCATTGGCCTTGGATATCAACTTTACTAATAGCGATTTCTCCTAATCCTCTTTCCGCGGCCAAACGCAGATAATCTACTTTATAAGGGGCTAGGGCCATCATCTCCGCCATTAGGGCATCCAAAACCACCCCATTATCAGAGACCAATATTTTGCCAATGCGGCGCAAATCCTTCCCGGAAGGGCCATTTCCCTGCATGCCCACAATAGCATCCATGATCGTTAAGTCGGGAGGACGAATTAGATAAATATCCACCAAAGCTTCGGCAAAATGTTCGGGCTTAGAAGCAGCTAAGTGCACGCGCGCTTTTTCAGCCCCCACGGCTATCCCGAACATATTTTTAACCGCGCCGGTGATCTTTGTTTGCAGATGAGTCTTAAATTTGGGAAGATTAATAATATAGTCTACATCCAAAACTATTTTAGAAATAATCAGGTTCTTTAGAAAACGGGACTGAACTTCTACTTGAACAGTCTCTTTAGCCAAGTTAATAAAGCTTTCTCCGGCAGCTTCCCAGATCCCCGAAATCCTGGCACACCTTTCATTGGCGGCATAGCCAGGCAATCCAGGATTGTCCCCCACAAAACAGAGCGCCCCTTCCTTCTTAAGAAAATCAACCAAGGCGCGCACTAAAGATGGATGAGTGGTTATGCCTTTTTCCGGAGGGTAAGGACCCAGGATATTCGGTTTCAAAAGAATCTTCTTCCCTTGGAGAGGCAAAGGAAAATGAGAAAAAATTACCTCCCCTATCTTCCCCAGATTTGCATAATCACCATCTAAGATCAAAATTTTGTGGGCGGATTTCATGACAAAGGCGGGAATAAGGAAACCTGCAGTGCTTTTTCACACCAATGGGCTGCGGCCAAAAGCTTTTCTTCTTTAAAAGCCGCCCCAACCAATTGGAGACTCAAAGGCAAACCTTCGCCATTTAAGCCTGTGGGTAAAGCTATGGTGGGCAGTCCGGATAAACTCCAAGGAACTTGAAACCAAGGATCGCCGGTAGAAGAAAGGCCGCGCGGCGCGGCCGAGGAAGTGGTCGGTGTTAACAAGCCATCATACTTGGACATTATTTCATCCATTTCTTTGCGGAATAGGGTCTTCACCTTCTGCGCCTGAATATAATCTACCCCGGAAATTAAAAATCCCGTTTCCACGAGCTCGCGCAGCTTAGGCCCATACTTATCCCGGTGGTGAAGAAAAATTTTTTCGTGGTAAGCAGCAGCTTCCACCCGCATAATTATGCGGTGGGCATCATGGACCAAGGCCAAGCTCGGCGGCATTTTTATATCCTCAATTTTTGCCCCGGCTCGGCGCAGTTTTTCAATGGTCTCCTCAAAATGGTTCCACACCTCCCGTTCACTTTTTTCTTGATAAAACTCCCGAATTATTCCTAACTTTGGGGCAGCCAAGGGCGGCTTTAAAAATTTTTGATAGTCGGGCACAGGACGACTACTACAAGCCTGATCATTTGGATCATTTCCGGCCAGAACTTTGAGCATTAAAGCGGCATCAGCAACTGTCCTGGTCAAAAAGCCTACATGATCCAAAGTCCAAGCTAAGGCAAAAACTCCATGGCGACTAATGCGGCCGTAAGTCGGCTTGAAGCCCACAATGCCGCAATAAGCTGCCGGCCGAAGAACTGAGCCGCCAGTCTGCGAACCCAAAGCCGCAGGGCACATCCCTGAAGCTACCGCAGCTGCTGAGCCGCTACTGGAGCCCCCGGGAGTATGTTCTAAATTCCAGGGATTGCGCGTGGGAGCTGGATCGGCATAAGCAAACTCCGTCGTGGCCGTCTTGCCTAAGATTATGGCCCCTTCTTTTTTTAATTTAGTTACCACCGTAGCTTCATAAGGGGGAAAGAAATCTTGGAAAATCTTGGATCCACCTGTAGTTCTTAAATCAACTGTATAAAAAATATCTTTAACTCCTATGGGAATCCCTTGGAGAAGACCGATCTTTTTCCGGCGCTTTAATATTTGCTCCCTTTGGCGGGCCTGTTCCCAGACTTTTTCTCGATCGATTGATACCCAGGCTTTTAGCTTTGGTTCGAGCGCTTCTATTCTCTGTAAATGGGCCGTAACTAAATCCAGAGGAGATAATTTCTTCTTCCTGATCAATTCGCTCATTTCTACTAAAGATAATTGGTAAAGTTCGGGCATAATTTTTTCCTCGGCGAATTAGGAGAAATTTTTATGCTTATTCAGTTTTGAAAAAGGCCGGTTCTACTTCTAAGGGAATCTCGGAATTGGCCACGGCCGCTACAGAATGGGCCAATTGTTGTAAGATCAATGCTAATTCTTTGGCCCGTTCATTCCCCCAAAGACGCTCGGCCAGCTCCTTCAATATATTTTGCAAATTTTCTTCTTTTCTTTCCAGAGTCAATTTAACTCCTCCTTTACAAGGAAACTTTTTTAAAATCCGCCTCCCCTTACTTCGAGACTTTGCCGCTATGGCGAAAAGGGGAAGAGGCAGGCCAGAGGCAGGCCAATTGAGAAAAAGCTATTTAAACTCATCTGGGCTAAATTTTGGAACAAGCAAAGTCATTACCCCTCTCGCTCCCCATAGATAATGCCGCCTTATTTTGGCCAGGGAATTTTTCTGCCTCCGGGGCATCATTTAAATTGCTCTCTTTCCTTTGCGGCAATTCTCGCCCAGTTTATGAGGGATTACATATTTTTTCTAATTAAGTCAATGGATACTTGCCGTAGGCATAGGCGGCGTCAAATAAGGCCACGATATTTTCTGGGGAGACATCGGGTTGAATGCTATGACAAGATGTAAAAAGATATCCTCCTCCCGGGCCTAAAATTCTGATCATCCGCCGCACTTCTTCCCGCACTTGGGCCGGAGTTGCTCGCGGTAAAAATCTTTGCGTGTCAATTCCGCCATGAAAGCTTAAAACCGGGCCATATTTGGCTTTAAGCCGCTCCGGATCCATATCCCGGGCACTTATTTGCACTGGGTTCAACACATCTACCCCCAATTCTACATAATCATCCAAAAAAGCATAAACTGATCCGCAGGTGTGCACGCAGATTTTGGCGTCGGTATGTTCCTTAATAGTCCTAAATATTTTCTGATGACCCGGCTTAATATATTTCCTGTAAAGTTGGGGAGAGATAAGCGGACCATCCTGGCCGCTTAAATCTTCATAATAGATCACCATCTGCACAAAATCTCCCACAGCTTGCATATAATTCCGGTAGACGCGCCCATAATAATCAGTCAATCTCGCACAGAGCTCATGCGTAAACTCGGGATGAATAAGCATATCCAAGAAGATATTCTCCATGCCCCGCAAATGCCAGGTCATATCAAATATCCCCACCCCTGTAAGGCCGTCAGCCACCAAGGCATATTCTGTTTTCTCAAAAAGATATTTTGCTTTTTCCCGTAAACCCTCATAGCGGCTGGGCTCATCCGGATCTGGCCAAGGAAATTTTTCGATCTCTTCCAGGGTGGCCGTCTTCATGGGATGATCAACCGGAAAAGTATAATAAGAGCCGGGATGTTTTGACCAGGGGACACCCCACTCATCAACCACCGTATAAGCATCTAACCTGGTGCGTTGCCAGGACTTAGGGACATTTAAACGAATATACATTGTATCCACATGAAAAGCCCGGAGGACTTCTTCATCAGGAATTATATGCTCATCAGCAAAATGCTTGATCTTTTTGTCCAAAGCCAGACCCAGATGAATTTTAAGGCGGTCATAAGCATCTACGGTCCGAATCGTGGAAGCAATTGAACCCAGATCGATGGGCACGCGATCAGGTTCTTGATGATTTAAGGCCAGAGTAAACCGTTCCCGCGAACTAAGTTTTTCCATCTCTCCCCTTTTTCATTTAAGGATTTCTGGAACAACCATCCAGGCCACCTGCCAACGTTGCTCCTCCGCTCTTTTAAGACAAACTACCCCTCCTTGTTGAAAAGCAACTAAATTTCCCTCTTCTTTCCCTAACAAAAGAAAGGTAGCTAATTTGCTCAAAAAGGGGAGGTGACCGACAATCATCAAGTCGTTAGCGCTCCGCGAGATTTCTTGGGCTAAATCGTTGAGGGCATCTTGCGGAAGCAAACCCTTTCTCTCTCTAATCAATTCAGGGGCAGCCAGGGCGGAGGCTATAATTTCCGCCGTCTGTTTTGCCCTAAGTTTTTCGCTATGGTAAATCAGCGCTGGCTTTACTCTGGCGGCTTTTAGAAGAGCGGCTACTTGGCGCACATCCTCCCGCCCTTGGGCCGTAAGGGGACGCCGTGGGCCAACTTGTTCCGAAGCCGCTTCTCCATGTTGGATAAGGTAAAGTTTCATTTGCCAGCTTTCCTTTTAAAATTGGCCGGTGCCAGCCTAATACTTCAATAGCGGTCCCAATGAACTTTACCTTTTCGGTACTTAGTATTTGGGGATGGTTTCTCTGCCGGATAACCCAGAGGCACGATACATAAAACATCTAAAGAGGAAGGAATACCCAAAATCTTCCGCACCACTGGGGCATCATTTTCTTTAATGCCGCACCAGACCGCTCCTAAACCCAAATTGGCCGCCGCCAACAAAAGGTTTTCTGTGGCCGCTGCGCAATCATCCCGCCACCAGATGGAACTTTTGTCTCCCAAGACTACGATAACTGCCGGCGCTTCCGCCGCCATATATACCCAGGAATGGACGCGGGCCAGCTCTTCTTTGATTTGGGGATGGCGGACAATTACAAATTCCCAGGGCTGGGCATTATTCCCACTGGGCGCAGCCATGGCCGCCTTCATCAAGACTTCTAATAATTCTTCGGGAACAGGCTTTTTTTGAAAACGGCGGACACTCCGCCGACAGCATATAAAATCCAAGACTTCTTTTGCTTCCATGCTTACCCCCTGTTTATGTTCTTCACGCAGCGAAAACCGAGCCAGTAGGCTCCGTTCACTTCATCTTCGGCAGACCAACGAACTGTGGTCCGCACAAAGGTGGCATTCCCCAAGAAGCACCCACCTCGCATAGGTAAGTGTCCTTCTAACCATTCCCCTTCACACATCTCCCAAACATTCCCCGCCATATCATAGCACCCGTATGGACTTAGGCCTAAGTGGAAACGCGTCACCTCGGTGGTTCGATTCACCCCCAACTCGGCGGAATTACAATAACCAGGATAAAAGTCATTCCCCCACGGCCACCATCGTCCATCCGTTCCCCGGGCTGCTTTTTCCCATTGCGCTTCCGTAGGTAATTCTTTCCCTGCCCAAGCAGCGTAAGCCCGAGCATCATTCCAGCCTACACCCACCACGGGCTGTAAAGGGTCGTTCCACCCTTCTATGCCCCAGAGCAAAGGGGGGCGATGACCTGTTTCTTTCAAGAAGCGGCCGTATTGATAATTAGTGACGGGGTGGATATCAATATAATAATCCGCCAACATCACCTTCCGGGCGGGGGTTTCGGTAGCAAAGACTGGGTTTTGATTCCCCTCCAAAGAAAAAACTTGCTGCAACTCGGCCTCGCTTATCCCCATGATAAACTCCCCAGCAGGTATGAGCACCATCTCCGCTCGGTCGATTGGACAGATTATTTTGGGTGGGAAAGGAGGGCCATCGACTAAATTCCAAATGGACCAAAAATTTTTTTTGACCAACCCTATGCCTCGGTAAATAAATTTACTTATTATATCTCATTTTTAAAAAAAGAGAGCAAGACAAATCTTGCTGACTCACTGGCCATCTGATTTTTGGCCATCTATATTTTTCTGATCATCTTATAAAGGTTGCCCTTTCGGATATTGCTGAAAAAGTCCCTGGGGATGCAATTATGTCTTTTCTGCGCTAGCCGGAATCCGGTATTTTCAGGGTATTTCTGACTCCCGCTGGCACGGGAGTGACAGGAAAGTCGGTTTTTCCTAGATTTCTCCCTCTTTTCTTGACTAATTGTTTGCCCCCAGTTAAAATCCTTTAAAAATTGGAATAATTAAAATGGGACGTCCTTTTTGGCAGGTTCAGATAATCACGGCCTTTTGGCCTCTAAGAAATTTTTTAGCCAGAATGGTCAATTGGCCGCTCTTGGGCAGTTGGTTAAAAGCCGCTTTCCGTGGCGATCGGGCGAGTTTTATTCCTGTAAAAGTGGACTTAGAAAATCCGCAGAGCGTACCCCTTCCTGCGGCCGTGGTCGAGAAAATTATCTTAGACGCCCCCTACCACTTCATTTTAGACCGCTGCCTTTGTCGGTCTCTTTCCGTCTGCCAAAATTTTCCCGCGGATATTGGTTGCCTTTTCCTGGGTGAGGGAGCAAAAGAAATAGCTCCCTCCTTAGGACATGAGGCTTCGGCTACGGAAGCCTTAGCTCACCACCGCCGAGCCGTGGCTATGGGGCTAATTCCTATGGTGGGTAGATTAAAATGGGATGCCCTTTGGCTGGGAGTGCAGAAGGGGGATAAACTTCTGACCATTTGTCATTGTTGCCATTGTTGCTGTTATTTTAGCTTATATCGGCATTTACCCCCGGAGGCTAAAAGAGGCCTGCAGAAACTCCCGGGATTAGAGGTCCGCGTGAATGCCCGCTGTAACGGCTGTGGAATCTGTGCCCAAAAATGTTTTATGGGAGCAATAACCATAACGAATGGTAAAGCAATCATCGGAGCAGAATGCCGTGGCTGTGGCCGATGCGCCACTTTCTGCCCCCGAAAAGCTATCGAAATTACTCTCCCCCCTTTAGAAACAATAGAAAAATTCTTAGGTAAACTGGCCATTTATTAATCGGAGCATCAAATATTATACTTTCTCAGAAAAGCTGTCATGGCGAATCATAGGGCGTGGGGCGCAGCGACTTTCTTTTTCGCTCCGCGCCATGACTTAGAAGTTGAGAAACTGGTTATTACTTATGCGTCGACTATTTGGAAAAAATGGGAATTAATCGAGGCAAGACCGGAGAAAAGCCTGAAAAAGCCTGCGGGAAAAAATATCGCTTTTCCATGTACCTTCAGGGTGCCATTGCACCCCGATCACAAATTTTAGCGAAGGATTTTCCACGGCCTCAATAACCCCGTCTTCTGCCCTGGCACTAACTATTAAACTTGGAGCTAAACCCTTTATCGCTTGATGATGTTTCCCATTGACCCAAATTTTTTTCTTTTGAGAATATGGAAGAGTCGAGTTCCTGGTTCAATAGAGACCAAATGAGTATTAACTCCTTTATCTGCTCTCTGTAAATGGTTGATACTCCCTTTCAACTGATTAGCAATATCCTGATAAAGTGATCCGCCCTGACTTACATTGAGCACTTGGATGCCGCGGCAAATAGCCAAAATAGGCAAATTCTTTGGCAGTGCAAACTTAGTTATTAACAATTCCATTTGGTCAAGTTCATCATCAATCTCTCCCAAACCAGGCAGCGGTTGTTCGCCATAATACTTAGGATGGATATCTGGTCCACCGCTCAAAATGAGGCCATCGATATGCTCAAGGATTTTTTTTAGAGTATCCTGATTTTGAGCCACGGGGATAAGCACGGGTGCCCCTCCTCCATACTGAATCGCTTCACTATAAAGGCTGAAGGTATAATCCATAAAATGGCCCAAAGAGTAAATTCCCCACGCCCCGCCCACTAACCTGGAGCAAGTAATTCCGATTAATGGCCTTTTCATTCTTTTCTCCTATTCTTCAAATGTCCCTTTTACTAAGATCTTTCCCTGATGCATCATTAATTGGCCCTTGGCTATGACTGATTCAATCTCCAAATCCTGGTTGAGAATCAAAAGATCCGCATCCTTTCCCTCCTCAAGGCTTCCCTTGTAGCGATTGATCCCCAGTCTCTGCGCGGGATTAACCGTAATTAATTTTAATAATTCCTCCATCGCCAAACCCTCCTTTACTAATTCCTTAAGCTCTCGGTAAAGGTTGGTAATGTCCCCCACGGCCAAACGAATAAGCTTACCCTTTTCATCAAAAATGGGCAAAGATCCATTAGCATCAGAGCTCAATGTTATTTGCTCAATCCCCACTCCTTCCTCTAAGGCCATCCGCAAGGCTTTAGCCGTCGGCAAAGGAAATTGCAATTCTAATCCCTTTACTGTGAAATCAATATTTCCGCCCATCTTGGCCAAACGAATTGCTTCTTTTAAAAGGCGTTCGGTCCGCGTCACATGGGTGGGCAGAAATTGACCAATAGGAATCTCGGTTTCTCTTACTAGGCGAAAAATCAAATTAAGCATCTGCGGACCATTTCCCAAATGCAGATGGACTAATCCTGCTTTGCCGCCAATTAGTCCACCCACTCTGGCCTCAGCCGCTAATCGACAAAGTTCAGCAAAAGTAGGCTGAGCAGAACGATGATCCGAAATAGCCACTTCCCCCACGCCCACCACCTTGGGGATAAGAGCAATATCCTTGCGCACACTACCTGTGATCGTGGGCGGAGGGAATTGATAAGAACCACAATATATGTAAGTGGAGATGCCTTCCTCTTCTAACTGCATAGCCTTGGCCAGGAGGTTTTCAGGTTTGCGGGAAACATCATCAGTTCCCAGGCACCCGACCACAGTAGTCACTCCCCCTTGGATAATCTTGGAAAGAGTAATTTCTGGAGTCCGCGTGCGCGGCCCCCCTTCTCCGCCCCCGCCCAAGAGATGGACGTGCAAATCAATGAAACCTGGGGTAACAATTTTACCCGAGGCCGGAATAACCCGGGCTTGAAATTCATCCGGGAGATCGATTCTATCAGCGATTTTGGCCATAATCTTATCGACGATTAAGATATCTTTTATTCCCTTTTTCTCTGGGGTATAGAGGCTTCCTCCTTTAATCAAAGTGAACATAGATTTCTCCTTTGCGCCCTTAGGCCTTTTTTATCGCCTATTGGTAAAGATGGCAGGCTATCCACCTTTCATCCCCTTGCCAATGAAATATGGGTTCTTCTCTTGAACATTTTGGGAGGACATATTTACAGCGGGGATGGAATCGGCATCCTGCCGGAGGATTAATCGGGCTAGGCACATCCCCTTCTAAGATAATCTCTTCTCTTTTTGTCTTAGGATTTAAAGAAGGGACCGCCGCCAAGAGAGCTTTGGTATAGGGATGTAAAGGAGAAGCAAAGAGCTCCCTTTTCTTCCCTATCTCCACTAACTTCCCCAAATACATGACGGCTACGCGATCGCTCATGTGGCGAATAACCCCAATATTATGAGACACAAAGAGATAAGTTAGGCCAAAGGCTTTTTGTAATTCCTTCATAAGGTTGAGAATCTGGGCCTGAACGGAAACATCAAGGGCCGAAGTGGGTTCATCAGCCACAATAAGCTTAGGTTGCGTAGCCAGCGCCCTGGCAATCCCAATTCTTTGGCGCTGTCCTCCTGAAAATTCATGGGGGTAACGATAAAGGTGTTCCCTCGGCAGCCCAACTGATTCCAGTATCTGCCCCACCCGCTCATCCCTTTGGGAAGGCTCGATTAGCCCGTGAATTTCCAGTGGTCGGCCCACGATCTCCGCCACAGTCATCCGGGGATTAAGCGAGGCAAAAGGATCTTGAAAGATAATCTGGAAGTATCGCCTGAGCGGATGGATTTCTTTTTGGTCTAAGTGAGTAATATTTTTTCCTTCAAAGAAGATTTCCCCTTCAGTTGGTTCAGTAAGCTTGAGAATAAGCCGGCCCACTGTGGTCTTCCCACACCCAGACTCGCCCACCAACCCCAGAACTTCTCCCCGGTATATGGCCAAATCAACTCCATCCACGGCCCGGACAAAGCTCTTCTTTTGGCGCCAGACTTTCTGGGTAGGAAAATATTTTTTGAGACCTTTAACTTCCACCAGAGGTTCAGCCATTGCTTTCTTTGTCTTGGTAGAGAAAACAAGCCACGAAGTGTCCAGGTGAATTCTCCATCAGAGAAGGAGAGTGACCAGCGCAATGATCTAAACGCCAGGAACATCGCGGACAAAATTTACATCCTTTCGGTGTTTGGCTCAAGTCTGGAACTACGCCCGGAATAACTGCCAAACTATCCTTCTCTTCCTCTAATCGGGGGATAGCCCCCCAAAGTCCTTTGGTATAAGGATGCAAAGGGTTCTCAAAGACCGCTTCTACCGTACCTTCTTCCACTATAGAACCGGCGTACATTACGGCCACCCGATCGCACATCTCCGCAATCACCCCCAAATCATGAGTAATGAGTAATATGGAGGTATTAAATTCTTTCTTCATTTCTTTGAGGAGTCTGAGAATTTGGGCTTGAATGGTTACATCCAGAGCGGTGGTGGGTTCATCGGCGATTAGGAGAGCAGGACGACAGGAAAGTTCCATAGCAATCATAGCTCTTTGCCGCATCCCTCCACTCAATTGATGGGGAAATTGTTTCATTACTTTATGGGCTTCGGGCATATGCACTCGTTCCAGCATCTCCACTGCCCGCGCATAGGCCTGCTGTTTACCTAACTTCTGATGGAGCATGATGACCTCCATCATCTGATCACCTATGCGAAAGACGGGGTTGAGAGAAGTCATGGGCTCTTGAAATATCATGGATATTTCTTTGCCGCGGACAGAACGTATCTCTTCCTCCGCCAGGCGGAGTAAATTTTTTCCTTTAAAATAAATCTCTCCGCCCACGATCTTCCCGGGCGGATGAGGTATGAGTCTCAAGATGGAAAGCGCCGTAACTGATTTTCCGCAGCCTGTCTCTCCTACAAGTCCAAAGGTCATTCCGCTTTCTATATCCAAACTTACGCCGTCCAGGGCGTAGATGGTCAAACCCCGCGTGTAAAAATGCGTCTTTAGATTCCTTATGCTTAAGAGCACCCTCTCTTTATTTTGAAATTTTTCCTGCCCTAACAAATCAATCCCTCAACCTGGGATCAAGAGAATCCCTTAACCCATCGCCAAAAAGGTTAAAACCTAAAACGACTAGCATGATGGCTAATCCCGGCACTGTGGCCACATGAGGAGCGGTAATGAGGTAGGCTCGGGCGTTGGATAACATGGCTCCCCATTCAGGGGTTGGCGGTTGAACTCCCAGGCCTAAAAAACTTAACCCGGAGGCCGTAAGCAGCACAGTGGCCATGCGCAAAGTGGTCTGCACAATTATGGGGGCCAGGGAATTGGGCAATAAATAGCGCAAAAGAATATCCCTATCTTTCTCACCCACGGCCCGGGCTGCTTCTATAAATTCTTTTTCTTTTAAAGAAACTACTGAACCGCGAACGATTCTGGCGAATTGGGGAATGGAATATATTCCCGCAGCCAGCATTAAATTCATCAGCCCCGGCCCCAAAACGGCAATAATAGAAATTGCTAAAAATATGCCGGGGAAAGCCAGGAGAATATCGATCAATCTCATGATGAGGTTGTCTATCTTCCCCCCGTAATATCCGCCGATCATTCCGAGTACGGTCCCTATGACCAAGGCAATAGCCACAGATATGATCTGAATTTGCAGAGAGATGCGCGCGCCGTAGATCACGCGGCTAAGTAAATCTCTTCCCAGAGGATCAGTCCCGAGAAGATGTTCCCTACTGGGTGGCTTTAATCTTTTTCCTAAATCGCCCTCATTGGGCGGATAGGGAGCAATCCAGGGGGCCAGAATAGCCATGGAGACAAAAAGAAGAACGATGATCCCGCCCATAATCGCTGCCCGGTTGCGTTTTAATCTTCTCCAAACTTCCGAAATTTGCTTTTTTTTAACCTTCCTTTTTTCATTCATATCTTATCTTAGGATCAAAAAAGGCGTAGGCTATGTCGGTAAGCAGGTTAACCAAGACAAAGGTGGTAGCGACCAGGAGCATGGCCCCTTGCACGATGGGATAATCGCGCTGAAAAATTCCTTCAACCATTAACCTCCCTATACCAGGAAGGGAAAAGACGGTTTCCGTTAGCACAGCGCCGCCGAGCATATACCCAAATTCTAAACCGAAAACCGTAACCACTGGAATCATAGCATTCTTGAGGGCATGTTTATGGATGACTATGAACTCCCGTAGTCCATTGGCTCGGGCGGTCCGAATATAGTCTTGACGGATAACCTCCAACATGGAGGCGCGAGTCATGCGGGCGATTACGGCTGATCCCGAGGCTCCCAGAGCAATGGCCGGGAGAATGAGATGAAATATTGTTCCCGTTCCACCTGCTGGAAACCATCTCAGATAAACAGAAAAGACGAGCATGAGCAGCAAGCCAAACCAAAAAATGGGCATGGAGATTCCCAAGAGGGCCCCCAGCATACTGATATGATCAAAGAGCGAGTACTGCTTGGTGGAAGATATAATTCCGGCCAGCAAACCAATTAAGCCAGCAATCAATATAGAAATGAACGAGAGCTGTACGGTAAATAAAAAACGCTCTTTAAGAAGATTAATTACCGGTTCTCGATTACGGATGGAGATACCAAAATCCCCGCGGACGATGTGGGAAAGAAAATGGAAATATTGGAGGTAGAGAGGTTGATCCAACCCATACTCCTGGCGTAGAGCCTTAATAAATTCAGGATTGGCCTCTTCGCCCGCCAGAATTTCGGCCGGATCTCCGGGGACTAAATGAAGAAGGGAAAAAGAAATTAAAGAAACTCCGAAGAGAACGGGCAAAAGCATGAGGATTCTTTTCCACACATAGCGCCACATGGATTGGCCTCTCTAAAACTAGCTGAAGGAGCGGGGCGCCTTTGGCCTCGCTCCTCCCCGAAGTCAAAGATAATGGGTACCCCGGAGTTGCTATTTTTCTAAATAGGTTTGATGGTCAAAATAGGTCAATTCCAATGGGGAGTTGATCACTCCTTTAAGCTTTTGACTATAGCCTATTGTCTCTTTAGTGACCAGTAAGAAAATGGATGGGGCTTCTTTAACCAGCAATTCTTGAGCTTCCTTTAGATATTTGTCCATTTCAGTTTTATTAGTGGCCCGGGTAAATTTATTCACTAATTCGTCGAACTCTTTATTAGAGAAAAAACTGCGGTTATTACCCTGCGGAACCCACTGCTCCGTAGTATACAGAGGATAAAGTATCCAGCGCGCCTCGGCAGTGGAAGGAGCCCATCCGAGCAAGAAGAGTTCCGACTCGTTTTCTTTGACTGGTTTGCGGGTAGCCGCCAGATAAGCTGCCCACTCCATTGTATCCAAAGTGCAATCCACCCCTACCTTTTTCAGCTGCTGTTGCACGGCCTGGGCTAACTCAAAATCCTTCGGATAGCGGCCGTGGGGACTCCACAATTTGGCTTTGAATCCTTTGGGATACCCTGCTTCGGCCAAAAGTTTTTTCGCTTTCTCGGGATCGTAGGGATACCCTTTTACCGGAAAGTAACCAGTAGCTAAGGGAGCCACAATTCCGGAAGCTACTAAAGCTCGCCCTTGATATATACTTTGCACAATTGCTTCTTTGTCCACAGCATAATTGAGCGCTTGCCTGACGCGCACGTCAGTGAAAGGCTTTTTGCTGCAATTGATGCCAATATACAAAGTGCGCAACGTTTCTGTAGAATCCAGCTTGATCTTGGCATCCTTCTCCAATCTGGGAATATCTTCAGCCGGTATGCGCACGATTAAGTGCGCATCTCCGGATTGCAGCATCATTACCCGGGCACTGTCCTCTTTAACTGTTTTGACGATAATTTTGTCCAGATAAGGTTTTCCGCCCCAGTAATCATCATTTCTTACCATGGTCAAATGATCCCCATGAATCCATTCCACGAACTTGAACGGACCAGTACCACACGCCCGGCGAGCAATATCTTTCCCATAAGTTTTTAACGCGGTAGGACTAACAATACCTGAAGCGCTATGAGCTAAGTTGTTAAGAAAGAAAGCAAAGGGAGTCTTCAAATTAATTTTTATGGTGTAATCATCTACTACTTCCACGGATTTAACAAAAGGAACATAAAGACCGGCTCGTGAGGGTTTTTCGGGGCCAATCATCCGTTCGATAAAAACTCTAACTGCTTCGGCATTAAAGGGAGTTCCATCATGGAACTTAACTCCTTTTCTAAGATGGAAAGTCCAAGTTAAACCATCCTTTGCTTGTTCCCAGCTGGTGGCCAACCCCGGAACGATCCTCAATTTTTCATCAAATTTAACCAAATTTTCGTACATCATGCGATTGACCGCCTCCGCCGGATTGCTTTCAGCATTAGCTGGATCGAGCCGATCAGGGTCAGCGCCAGCCGCATAAATCACCGTGCCCCCGTATACTTTGCCTTCGCTTGACGTGGGGAGAATAATAAGTAGGAAACAAAAAATTATTAAAGAACCAGAAAAAAATCTTTTCATAAATGCTCCCTCCTTTCATTTTTTTTGCGAATAACTTAATTTGGGCAAAATCTTTAAAAGACGTGTAAAAGCTACCATAAAATATTTATTGCCGTCAACCCTGAAAGGGGTGGACCGTCAATCACTTTTTAAATTCCGGCTTAATTCAGGCGGGAGGGAGATAGGCTCATTAAAATGGGGCACTCATTCTTTCATAGGTACGGGCGGGGAAATAGGCATCTATTTCAAAAGAAGGAAGCTATTTTTTATGCCTTTTTCCTGCTAATTAGAGACATTAAAAATGATTTCTTTAAACTTCGGAAAAGGAATTTTTCTTTAAGGGCTGCTCAAGAAGGCCTTATAAGCTTTGTAAGCTTGGTAGATATCAGCTTTGGAAGTAACTTCGAACGGAGAATGCATGGAAAGGACGGGTACGCCACAGTCAATGATATCCATGCCATAAACAGCTAAGTATTTAGCTACTGTGCCTCCTCCCCCTTCATCTACTTTGCCAATTTCCGTCATTTGCCAGGCCACATTATGGGCATTAAAAATCCGCCTTATCTCGCTCACATATTCGGCGCGGGCGTCAGAAGCGCCGGATTTGCCCCGGTGCCCCGTGAATTTTTCCAGACAAACTCCATAACCAATTTTACCGGCATTCTGCTTTTCATGCACTTCCGGATAGTTAGGGTCCAGGGCTGATTCAACATCTGCCGAAATGGCCTGAGAACGAGCCAAAATAGTCTTTACTAAATTATCAGTGGGCAGTTCTCCGCTATGCTCGATGAGTAGCCTCACTACTTCTTCGATAAAAAAGGATCGCGCTCCCGTATTTCCTTCACTACCAATTTCTTCCTTATCTACAAAAAGAGTGAGCGCCGGGCGGGGCGGATAGTTGATGTCTAAAATAGCCCGGAGAGAAGTATAGGCACTGGCCCGGTCGTCCTGCCCATAAGCGCCTATAAGACTACCATCAAACCCTACATCCCTCGCTGGCGCAGCCGGTACAAGTTCAAATTCGGCGCTGGTGAAGTCCTCTTCGACCAATCCATATTTCTGGTGTAAAAGCTCCAGCACTCTTAGTTTAACTCTTTCTTTAGCTTCTTCGTCTGGGAAAGGAAGGCTACCGGCTAAAGCGGTCAATTTTTCTCCTTCGATAGCCTCCGCCATCTTTTTCTGGTCTTGCACTTTGGCCGAGAGATGCGGCAAAAGATCGTTGATAACGAATACCGGCTCGTTTGCTTCTTCCCCTATCCGGATATTTATCTTCGCTCCGTCCCCTTTGACAACTACTCCATGAAGGGCGAGCGGGATAGTTACCCATTGGTATTTCTTAATGCCTCCATAATAATGGGTGCGCAGCATAGCCAGATCAGTGTCTTCGTATAAGGGATTTTGTTTCAAGTCGATACGCGGGGAATCTATATGAGAAACGATTATGCGTAGGCCCTCCTTTAAGGAGGCCTGCCCGAGGACGGCCAAGGCTATGGTTTTTTCTTTATTAATAAAAAAAAGCTTGCTGCCCTTGCCCTTGGCATAGCCATCGAGGAAACCGGCTGCTTTAGCAATCTTTTTGATCTCATCTACAGCTTCTCTTTCGGTCTTCGCTCGGTCCAAGAATTTCTTATAACCTTCAGCGAATTTGATGGCTTCTTGCCGTTCTTCTTCACCCATGCGATCCCAAGCCAATTTCCCTTGAAACTTTAACCTCTTCTCTAACTCTTTTACATCTTTTTTTTCTATATTGTTTTTTCCTTGCCCCCCCACTTTCTTCCTCCTTTTAAATTAACCTTGGCCGCCCTGCTTTAATCATTACCCTTAATCGAAACTAATAGAATTTTCTGCTCAACGATTAATACGCGCATAGCCATTATCCAAATTTACCGTAGCCTCGAAAAGGGGCACTAAATCAAAACAAGATTGACAGATCGGGAAGTTTATAGTTTTCCGGTTTACTTTTAATTGCAAATTTACCCCCTGTTTATTAAAAACTTTTCCGCAATAAGCGCAATTGGGGTTGTTTTGCAGGGGTTCCCGACTCAATTTCAATTCCATCATGAACATCTCCTCCTTTATTCAATAATCTATTTAAGAAATCTCTGAAAAATTCCTTCGGGATGCAATTCCGTCACTCCTCCGCCAGCAGGAATCCAAAATTTTCCAGGGATTTCTGGACCCCCGCTTCCGCGGGAGCGACCGAAAAGACGGTTTTCCAGAGATCCCTTTAAAATATATATGCCGAAATCTATTTTCCCATATCTCTTTAGGTCGCAAATTTCTACCAGCCTAATTTAAAATCAAGAAGCTGCTGCTGCTCGCTCATTCTCCCAGAGTTTGTCGGCCATCCTGCCGTAGTCACGAGCATACTGCTCAAGCTCGCTAAAAAGGTCGGAGAGGAGAGAATCGGCACCTATATGCGTAGGATATGCTTGGCACTCTCCGACCACTTGCTTTAAAATATGAGGATGGTCAATTATCATGCAAGGACGGTAGTAGTTAGGGGAATAGGGTTGCCGCCGGCGAATTGCCTGAAAAAACTCGGAACTGAGAATATCGGCCAAAGGTTTATTTTTAATATTATCCACCGCAAAATGCACAAAGACGCAAGGCTCTACATCGCCACGACTATTAATATGCAGATAGCGATCGCCAGCAATACAACCGCCCACTAATGGTCCGTCATTCCAAAAATCAGCTAAGATTATAGGCACCCGGTGGCGCAAGTCCGCTAATTTCTGCAAGCGCTCAATTCTTTGTTGCGGAGTGGGCATAAGCTCTAAGGTAGGTTTTTTACCTATGGGAATATAATTGAAATACCAGCCGATAAAACATCCTTGGGCTGCCCAAAAATTGATAAACTCTTCGCTCACGATCTGCGCATTGTTTTGCCGGGTGACGGTGGCGGAGAAGCCGAAAAGGACGCCTTCCCGGCGGAGGTTTTCCATCGCCGCTAAAATTTTCTGGAAAGCTCCCGGCCCGCGGCGAGCATCAGTTTCTTTTTCCCATCCCTCCACACTTATAGCTGGGAGAACATTTCCGATCTGCGCCAATTTTTTAGCCAATTGGTGATCGATTAACGTTCCATTGGTATACACCTGAAAATACATATCACCAAACTTAGAGAAGATATCCAACAAATCTTGGCGAATAAACGGCTCACCGCCGGAAATGGTAATAAAATAAATACCCATTTCCTTAGCTTGGCGGAGCAGATCTTCGATGCGCCAGGTTTCTAATTCTTCTCTCTTACTGTATTCCCCTGCATAACAGCCGTAGCAATTCAAATTACAACGCATAGTGGGGCTGATTACTATAAAAAAAGGAGGATAGAACCCATGACGCGCCCGAAATTCTTCCCGCTTAGGTTTAGCAGCTAAGAATTCATTCACAATTAAGTTTTCAGCTAACTTCTCCACACACTTTTTGGAAGATCTACCTAAAGCCCGACGGCCATGAATAATAAGACTCTTCAAAAACTCTCTTCCTTCAGGATAATAGGAAACAGCATCCAATCCCTCCCGCACCAAGGGAAACTTTAATAGCCTTTCTTCGCTGATATGGGGGAGAATCTTGATGATGCCCCGAGCAGCTTTCACTGTCGCCATATGCCTAATCTTTTCTTGAACGCTGCCCATGACCAAGCCCTCCTTTCCTTATCGCTACTGCCTGTATTTTTCAAATAAATCCCTTTTTTAAATATAATGAATAGCCCTCCTCCTCGTCAATCCTGGGCGCCTAAATTTTTTATAATTATTTGGCGAACTTTTGCCGACAAAACCTCCTCTTCCTTTGGAGAGATATGCTTGGTCTCCAAGGGGTGATCAATAATGATTCGTACATTCCCTGGATAGGTACGCCAATCTCCTTTGCGCATGATTTTATTCGTCCCATTTATGGTTATGGGCAAAATGGGTGCTTGTGATTTTAAGGCGATAAGAAATACGCCCTTTTTAAAAGCCTGCAATTGGCCATCAGGACTGCGCGTACCTTCAGGAAAGATCATCACGGAGACTCCCTTCTTTACTTTCTCGGCCGCCTGCAGCATACTTTTATAGGCTTTCTTGGGACTCTCGCGTTCTATGGGTATATAACCAATGCGGGACATGGCCCATCCTAAAAAAGGGATGCGGAAAAGGCTCGCTTTAGCCGTCCAACGAAACTGGATGGGCAAATACCCTAAGAGAGCAAAAATATCAAAATTGCTCTGGTGGTTAGAGACTAAAATATAACTCTGCTTGGGATCAATTTTGTCTAATCCTTCAATGCGCACTTTCGTACCCGTGGTTTTTAATTGAATCTTTCCCCACAGCCTGGCCACTAAATGAGGGGCATTCCCGGAAGAATCGAAGAAGGACAAAATTATGGCCACCGTACCCAAGATTACCGTAGTCAGAAAATAAATAACCCAGGCTAAAATAGTCCGTAAAGTTGCTAACATGGTTAGAAAATTTGGAAATCTATTATTACTAATACCCTATTTAAAAGCATTATGTCAACCAACCTGCGAATTGGCCGTTGATTACTTTTTAAATCCCGCTTAATTCAGGCGGGAGGGAGAGAGGTGAGCCTCTCCCCTCCCGCCTGATTGCTGCTGGCGAGAAATATTAAAACTGTTAGATGGTCAGCATTTTTAATCCTTGACTTCCTTCCTTCAGGTGATAAAATTCCTTTATCCAGAGAATAGTTTGCTTTATTCCAAATTTTAAAAAAAAGGAGGGCGGGGCGTGGTTAATAAAGTTATCCTTATTGGCAGATTAGGGGCTGATCCAGAGATTCGCTATACCCCCAGTGGAGCAGAGGTAGCTACTTTTCGCATAGCCACCAACGAGGCTTGGACGAACAAAAATGGAGAAAAAGAGGAAAGAACAGAATGGCATCGCATTGTGGCCTGGAGAGGGTTGGCCAAAATTTGTGGAGAATATTTGAGCAAAGGGAAACTCGTATATATAGAAGGGCGGCTAAGGACGCGCTCTTGGGAAGATCGCGACGGAAACAAGCGGACAGTTACGGAAATAGAAGCCACTGACATGAGAATGTTAGGGAGCATAGGTGAACAAAAAGGCAAGGCCAAAGATTTGGAAGAAGAGTATACTCCCCCTCCTTTGAAAGAAGAGGATGATATTCCCTTTTAAACCCTATTCCGTATGGGGGGAACAAAACTTTGCCTATTGAACAAGTATTAAATTTACTAAAAGAAGAGCTCCAAGCCGTCGAAAGGGAAATGGCCCAAAATATGCTCTCCGAGATTTCCATGATCCCGACGGTAAGTCGCTATCTCATCTCCAGTGGCGGCAAAAGGTTTCGCCCCATGCTCTTAATTCTCTGCGCGCGCCTTTGCGGGTACAACGGTCGCCGCGCTATCCCTCTGGCCAGTACTATAGAATTCATCCATACCGCCACCCTGCTTCATGACGATGTAGTTGACCGGGCTTTTGTCCGGCGAGGAATGGCTTCCGCCAACTATCTCTGGGGTGATGGAGCCAGCGTGTTGGTAGGTGATTTCCTCTTCACCAAATCTTTTTCTTTGATCGTGAAAGAAGGCAATTTGCGTATCTTAGAAGTTATCTCCGCAGCTACCACGCGCATGGCTGAAGGGGAAGTCATGCAATTGGTAAAAATGGGTGACCCCCAAATAACCGAAGAAGATTATTTCTATGTAATTATCAATAAGACGGCGGTCTTGATTTCTGCTGCATGTCAGGTGGGCGCTATTCTGGCCGCCGCCACGCCCGCAAGAGAAAAAGCTTTAGCAGATTTCGGTCTTAATTTGGGAATTGCTTTTCAATTAGTGGACGACATTTTAGATTATTCAGCAGAAGCAGAGACGCTGGGCAAAAGTATTGGGCAAGACTTAAACGAAGGAAAGGTTACTTTACCTTTAATTTATATCTTAAAAACAGCTCCCCCCCCTGAGAAACAACATATTTCGCAGATTATCCAAAATAAAAATCGCCCAGATGCAGATTTGGTTTATCTTTGGAGACTAATCCAAGAGCGGGGCGGATTAGACTATACCTTCCAGATCGCTGAACATTATGTGCATCAAGCCAAAAATTTACTCTCCTCTTTTCCTTCTTCTCCCGAGAAAGAAGCGCTGCTTACTTTGGCTGATTATACTGTGCAGCGAAAAAAATAACTAACTTATTCTTAATCATTAATCCGGCCCAGATTACTTATCTTCCTTTCTTTGCCAATCTCGGTAAGCGGGCAGCAGACCCAAGCCATCAGCCTGCCTTATTGCTCTGAGGACCGCCTGGGCAATAACTTCTTCGGCCATAAGGCCTACTGTATTAACATCCGCCATCTTTTCTCCACCAGAAAGGGCAAAGATCAAATCGCCATCTACCGTAGAATGGATAGGGGAAATAGTGCGGACAAATCCACTTTGGGCCATTTGGGCCACTTTTAGGGCTTGTCTTTTGGTCAGCTTTACATTGGTAGCCACCACCCCTAAACTTGTATTTTGAAAGGCCGTCTCCCGCCTTGGTAATTTTAATCCTTCTCTGATCAATTTACTGGCATTTACAAAACGCTGGGGATTTTCTGGATCACGCGTTCCGGCCAGAATTTTTCCGCTCTTTGGGTCAAACACATCTCCAAAAGCATTTACTACCACTAAAGCTCCCACAATTACCCCGTCGGGCAAACATAACGAAGCAGTACCTACACCTCCTTTAGTAGCCATTTTTATGCCCAAAAGTTTCCCCACGCTCGCTCCTGCTCCTACTCCTACGCTTCCTTCGGCCACTTTTCCTGAATCACTTGCTAAGCAAGCTTGGTAACCCATCTCTTTATCCGGTCTTACCCGCCCGCTCCCCAAACCTAAATCATAAATAATTGCCGTAGGCACAATGGGAACTTTACCTGCCGAAGTTTGGTATCCGATATTCCTTTCTTCCAGATATCGCATGACCCCTCCGGAAGCATCCAAGCCAAAGGCGCTTCCTCCAGCCAGAAGAACTGCGTGAACTTCATCAACGGCATGAAAAGAATGCAATGAATCGACCTGCCGTGTGCCCGCCGCTGAACCCCGAATATCTACTCCTCCCAATGTTCCTGGAGGACATAAAATTACGGTGCATCCTGTAGCCGCCTGTAAGTCATGAGCATGCCCCACGCGAAATCCAGGAACATCAGTAATAGCGTTATACATCTCTCTTTCCATTGCTTTAACTACTACCTCTTTTCTAACCCGAAGTCAACCATTCTCTTAGCATTTCCTGCCCACTTCAAATTTTTAAAAACAGCAAAATTTCCCCTCTTTTGAGACTGTGGCGCCATGGCGAGAAAGGGCCAGAGGCGGGCCAGAGGCAGGCCAGAGGCAGGCCGGAGGCAGGCATGAATGAAGAAGCATCGGCGGGAGAAGAAGATGTTCAAAATCGACCAACGATTTTCCGCAAAGGTCTGGCGGATCATCAAACTAAGCAAGATGATTAAGCTTCTAAATCCGCCCATACCCATGGAAGAACCACTGCCTCATGATTCTGAATGAATGCCTGTCTCTGGCCCGCCTCCGGCCTGCCTCTACTCCATTCACCAAAATTCAGCTGTTTATTAATAATGACAGAGTCTCTTTTCTAAAGAAGGGTAGGGGAGATTATAGATTAACTAATGCTTTTAAAATAAATTTTAAGAATTCCTTAAACTTACCGATGAAAATAATAGTCCAAACTTAAATACTAAAAAGAATGGTAATTTCTTAATTTTTATGCCCCTAATTTTGAAAAAAAAATTAACAAGAAGAATTAAAAGAAAATCTAAAGGGATCTCTAAAAATGTTTCTTGAGATGTAATTCCGTCATCACTGCGGAAGCATGAAGTAGGCAGGAATCCAAAATTTTCCAGGGATTTCGAGACTCCCGCTTCCGCGAGAGTGACCGAAAAGTCGATTTCCAGAGATCTCCAAAGGCAATATTGACAGATATTAAAAAAAGGAATAATTAATAGAAAATTTCTTATTTGAGCTCTATCTTTTTACAACTTTCCTTCGGGCAGGAGGCCTTTTATGAAAGATATTATTGTTTATACCGTAGTTCCCACCCTTCCGGAACGGCTGCTCCCCTTAATGGAACTGGCTAAAAACCTTTGGTTCAGTTGGAACCTGGAGGCTATTGATCTATTTCGCTCCATCGACCAGCATCTGTGGGAAGAAACTAATCACAATCCCCTCGCTCTCTTGAGTCGCTTAAACCAAGACCGCCTGCAGGAGCTTTTAGGAGATGAAGGTTTTCTCTCCGAAATGGACCGCATTTATGGAGATTTCAAAAGGTATACGGAAAAGGGTAAGCCTTACCATTTTGGCTTGGAAACTCCTTTTGCTTTTACTGTCGCCTATTTTTCGGCCGAATATGGCCTCACTGATTGTTTGCCCATATATTCAGGGGGTTTAGGGGTCTTGGCTGGTGATCACCTAAAATCGGCCAGCGATCTGCGCATTCCCATTGTGGGCGTGGGTTTATTTTATCAAAAGGGGTATTTCCGTCAGTACCTTAATGTTGATGGTTGGCAGCAAGAAACATATCCGGACAATGAATTTCATCTCTTGCCCGCTACTCTCGAAAAAGAAAATAATGGAGATCCTTTAACGATTGAAGTACCCATTAAAGACCGCCAAGTAAAAGTTCATGTTTGGCGGATTGACGTAGGCCGAGTTCCCCTTTATATGCTGGATACTAATACCATAGCTAACCGAGATGAAGACCGCGATATTACTTCGGCGCTTTATGCCGGTGATCGCGAAATGAGGTTGAAACAGGAAATTGTCTTGGGCATTGGGGGCGTAAGAGTTTTAGACCGTTTGGGCTACCAACCGGCCGTATATCATATGAATGAAGGCCACTGCTCTCTGGTTATTTTAGAAAGAATTCTTCAACTCATGAGTAAGCATCGTCTCTCCTTTGCCGAAGCCAGGGAAGCTGTATATGCCAGCAGTGTTTTTACTACCCATACTCCCGTACCCGCGGGGATCGATATATTTGATCGTTCTTTAGTTGAAAACTTGCTGGGTGACTACCTCTGCTGCTCAGGGGTCCCTTTACCTGCTTTCTTTGAGCTGGGAGCTATAGACATTAAACCAAATGAACCATTAAATATGGCTGTTTTGGCCTTGAAGAATTGTACAAAAGTTAATGGCGTAAGTGAGCTGCATAAAAAAGTCTCCCGCAAGATGTGGCAACAAATCTGGCCTTCTCTCCCCGAAATGGACATCCCGATTGCATGTGTAACCAACGGGATTCACACTCCATCTTATATCTCCGATGATATGAGCCGCCTGTTCAATCGCTACTTAGGAAGGAAATGGTCCGAAGATCCAGATAATGTAAAAGTCTGGGAGCGGGTTAACCAAATACCCGACGCCGAATTATGGCGCGCCCATGAACGCCGCCGAGAAAGATTAGTTGCTTTTACCCGCCAAAGGCTTTACGAACAGCTGGCCCGTAAAGGCGCTCCCCAAAGTGATCTGCAAGCGGCCAGTGAGGTATTAAACCCGGAAGCACTCACCATCGGTTTTGCCCGCCGCTTCGTTCTTTATAAAAGAGGAGATTTAATCTTCAAAGATCCAGAGCGTTTGGCCAAAATATTAAATGACCCGCAAAAACCCGTGCAGATCATTTTCGCGGGCAAAGCTCATCCCCAAGACCACGAAGGGAAGATGGTTATCAAAAATATCTTTCACTTTACTCAACGCCCAGAATTCCGCCACAAGGTAGCTTTTATCGAGGACTATGATTTAAATGTAGCGCGCTATATGGTTCAAGGATGTGATGTGTGGCTGAATAACCCCCGGCGTCCCCTGGAAGCGTGCGGCACAAGTGGCATGAAAGCCGCAGCCAATGGAGCTTTGAATATGAGTGTGCTCGATGGTTGGTGGGCAGAAGGCTATCATCCTGACTTAGGTTGGGCCATTGGCTCTGGGGAAGAATACGACGACTACGAATATCAAAATTTGGTAGAAAGTCAAGCTATTTATGATCTGTTAGAAAGACATGTGGTTCCTCTCTTTTATGAGCGCGGTAAAGATAACCTTCCCCGCCATTGGATTAAAGTTATGAAAAAATCTATGTCCACGCTTACCGCTCGTTTCTGTGCGCACCGTATGCTTCAGGATTATACGCATCGTTTTTACCTTCCTTTAGCTCTTAACTGGGAAAAAATAACCGCTAATGATTTTAAAGAAATCCGCTCCTTTGCGGCTTGGGCAGAACAACTGCGCAAAAACTGGTCCCAGATTAAGATTTTAGAAAAACAAGCCGAAACGAATCGAGTTATTGCTTTGGGCAATAAGCTCAAAGTTAAAGTAAATACTTTTTTGGGGAAAATCTCCCCCCAAGACATTTCCGTAGAAATATACTATGGGCCAATCGATTCTAAGGCTGACTTCCTTGATCGAGATACTATGCCCCTCAAAGAATTTACCACCGCAGGCTCCTTGACTATCTTTCAAGGAGAAATTCCCTGTCCGCGTGTAGGCCGATATGCTTTTAAAGTACGTATTCTTCCGGCGCATCCTTTGTTAGCGAATCCCTACTCCCTCGGTCTTATTCTTTGGGGATGAATTCTTTATGCCCTTCTCTAAAGCCGGTGGGAAAATTTTTTTAAGCCTTAAATTTTTATTTTTCTTTGGTCTGGGTCAAATTATTGCGCAAGCACCTTTGGCCTCCGCCCAAAATAAAAACCCCATTATTCTTCAGCAAAGTCGGATAATCATGGGCACAAATGTAGAGATTATTATTTCCCATACTGAACCCCGCCAAGCCAAGATAGCCTTGGAAGAAGCATTTCAAGAAATAGAAAAGATCGACCGCTTAATGAGCAGTTACCGCCCCGATAGCGAAGTAAGCGAGTTAAATCGCCAGGCTGGTAAGAAGGCCTGCCGAGTTTCCTCTGATACCCTCCGCGTTGTGCAGCGGGCCATTTATTTTGCTCATCTTTCCGGAGGAGCTTTTGATATCACCATTGCTCCGCTATTGCGCCTCTGGGATTTTAAGCAACAAAAAATCCCGGCGGCGGAGGAAATAAAGAAAGCTTTAAAAAAGGTTAGTTATCAAAAAATCGAGATTAAAACGGCTACTTCGGAAGTTTTTCTCTCCGCTCCAGGAATGGCTATAGATTTAGGGGCCATTGCCAAAGGGTATGCCGTGGATCAAGCCTGCACTGCTTTGGCCCAAAGAGGCTTAGCCAATTATTTGGTAAATGCCGGGGGAGATTTAAGAACTCAGGGATGGAAAGAAAAAGGACAACCTTGGATAATTGGTCTCCAACATCCCCGACTAAAAGATAATTTAATAGCTAAGGTACACTTGTCTGCAGCTGCTCTGGCTACTTCTGGCGACTATGAAAGATTTTTTATTAAAAATGGGGAACGCTATCACCATCTGCTCGATCCGTTAACTGGCCAACCAGCCCGCCAATGCCAAAGTGTTACGGTTATGGCCCCATCCGCGATGGATGCCGATGCCTTGGCCACCACTGTTTTTATTCTTGGGGCAGATCGGGGAATGGCTTTAGTTGCTAAATTGCCCGCTATTCATGCCTTAATCGTCGATCAGCGCGGACGAGTTTTATTATCACCCCATTGGCCGAAAGGGATTATTCATCCTCCTTAAAAATTTCTTCTCCCGTAACTCAGAATGTGCTATATTGATGGCCAAAATTTAAAGGAGGAAGAACATGGAAAATTGGCCCCGCATATTTAAAATCCATCAGAAAATTGCTACCCCTCGACTGGCCGATGTGGAAAAAGAGATGCACCAGCTTCTTGATCGCTTTAATTTAGCGGCTAAAGTTAAACCCGGAGAAAGAATAGCTATAACGGCGGGCAGCCGGGGGATTCGGGATAAAGCGAAGATTCTGCGCGTTATCGTTAGCCGTTTAAAAAGTCTGCAAGCTAAGCCTTTTATCGTCCCCTGTATGGGTTCTCATGGTGGAGCTACGGCCGAAGGGCAGGTAAAAGTATTACAGCACCTGGGCATAACCGAGGAATTTGTGGGGGCGCCGATAGTCGCCTCCATGGAAGTAAAAGAAATCGGGCGGACTAAATTCGGCACACCCGTCTTTATCGACCGTAACATTTGTGAGCAGGCCGATAAAATTATCGTCGTCAACCGGATTAAACCGCATACTGATTTTGATTTCGACATCGAGAGCGGCTTAAATAAAATGATGATCATTGGTATGGGCAAACATAAAGGGGCACTCATGGCTCACCGCCTCACTATTAAGTATGGCTTTGCCACTATGTTTACCGAAATTCAACCCATCATTTTAAAAGCCCTCCCCTTCTTCTTTGGCGTAGGCATTATTGAAAATCAATACGACCAAACTGCTTCTCTACATCTCCTCACTCCTGAAAATTTTTGGGAAGGAGAAAAGCCTCTGCTAAAAAGAGCCAAAGAAATCATGCCCCGCTTGCCCTTTAAGCAGATAGACATTTTAGTAGTCGATGAGATCGGCAAGAATATCAGCGGAGCTGGCATGGACCCTAATGTGACCGGCCGTCTTTATTTTATCGGCAGCCCGCCTCTCCAAGAACCTAAAATTACGCGTATTTTTGTGCGTGACCTCACTCCCGAGACCGAAGGAAACGCCATTGGCATTGGTTTTGCGGAATATACTACTAAACGCTTAGTTAAAAAGATCGACCCCGTGGCTACGGCCATTAACTGCATTACCGGTATGGGCCCAGAATGCGGTCGCATCCCCTTAGCTTTTGATCAAGATCGAGAAGCTTTGCAGGCCGCTTTTGACAACTCCGGCGTCTTGGACATCAAGGATCTGCGCTTGGTCTGGATTAAAAACACTTTGGAGTTAGAATACCTTTGGGCTTCTGCATCTATGCTCCCCGAAGTTAAGGCCAATCCTAATTTGGAAGTGGTCTCGGACCTGCAAGAAATTCCCTTCGACGCTCAAGGGAATATGGTCATGGAATGGCCTCCCCGCTGGGCGGACTAATTTAGGGAGGTAAATTATTTTTGCTAAGCTTTTTTAGCAGAGGGAGGAAAAATGAAAGCCAAAGCTGCCATTCTCTTTGAAGTAGGTAAAAAATTAGATTTACAAGAAGTGGAAGTAGAGCCCCCGCGGCCGGGCGAGGTTTTGCTGAAAACGGCTGCGGCCGGGGTCTGCCATAGCGATTTACATGTCATGACTGGCCATTTGGCCGCCCCACTGCCAGCTATTTTGGGCCACGAGGGGTCGGGAGTTGTGGCCGAAGTTGGCCACGGAGTTCACCATCTAAAACCTGGCGATAAAGTCATCCCCCTTTGGCGACTCTCCTGTGGAGTGTGTGAATATTGTAGTTCTGAAAGACCGGCTCTGTGCCCAGAAGGCACCCAAATCCGGATGACTGGAAAACTACTGGATGGTACTACTCGTTTTAAATATGCCGGCCAGGAAATAAAACACTTCGCGGGTGTTTCCAGTTTCTCCGAATACACTGTCGTACCCGCGCGGGCTGTGGTTAAAATTCCGGCTGACTTCCCTTTAGAAAAAGCTGCCCTTTTGGGCTGTGGAGTAATTACTGGTGTGGGAGCGGCAATTAATGCCGCCCGCGTTAAACCAGGGAGCAGCGTAGTCGTCTTCGGTTGTGGCGGCGTGGGCATAAATGTCATTCAAGGAGCGGCTTTGGCCGGTGCCGAAAAGATTATCGGCGTAGATATTCTGCCCAATAAACTAAACTACGCCCGCACCTTTGGGGCGACCCATACGGTCAACGCTAAAGAAGTAAATCCGGTGGAAGCCGTGCGGGCGCTGACTAATGGCCGAGGCGTGGATTATGCCTTCGAGGTAATTGGGCAACCGGCCACTATCCGGCAGGCTTATGACTGTTTGGCTAAGCGCGGCATGGGCGTAGTTGTTGGCGTAACGCCTATGACTGCCGAAGTTTCCGTCCCCATCATGACCTTGGTCTTTGAAGAACGTATCTTAACCGGATCGGTTTATGGCTCCAGCAGGCCGTGGATTGATATACCGATGCTCATAAACCTTTATCAGGCTGGAAAACTCAAGCTCGATGAGCTCTTGACCGCGCGTTACCCTTTCTCCCAGATCAATGAAGCTTACGAGGCTTTGGAGCGGGGAGAAGGATTGCGCAGCATCGTTACTTTTTAGTGGGCTTATTTTAGCTAACGATCAAGGGGTAGCCTTTCTCTGGAAAGTGTGGGCAAATGCTGCCCCTTGTTCCTGACAAAATTTAAAGATGATATCCACATCCCAGCCCACACAAAAATGTTTGACCCCCATCTTTAAATAGGGCTCCGCATCTTTAAAATGGGCTAATTCTACCCGGGGAGCAATACCCATTCTTAAAGCAGTCTCGATCGTATAACGTTCCGCCTCTTTGACTCGCGGATGACTCCATTGCCCGGGAATACCGATGGACATAGAGTAATCAGCCGGACCAAATTGCACCATATCAATTCCTTTAACCGCCAGAATTGCTTCTAAATTATTTATGGCTGACTCTTTTTCGATCATCAAAGCCACCACTCCTTCTTCCAATTGCTCCACATATTCCGCAGACCCTGGGCCTAATACATAGCCCACATCTCTCCGCATAGCCGCCCCCATTATCCCTTTAGTTTGCGGAGTTTCGGCTCGAGCCGCAGCCACGGCTTCTTCCGCATCTTTTACGCTGCGGATGTCCGCAAAGAGGAGGTTGGGGATTCCTGAGCCAATGGCCCGTCCCGCTAAAAAAGCCCTCGGTTCCTGATCAATCTTCATCATGGCTGAGAGATGATCAAAAAGATCAACAGCACGGGCAAAATTTTCCAAAGCATAAAGATCAAAGGGAGCATATTCGCCCACAAATTCCACATAATCAATCGCCCCACTATGCCCGATAACTTCCACTAAACCAGGCCAAGTGGAATGAACATGGATGCCTAAAGTTGGCTGCCCAGCCCGCAATAACTCGCGCAACCCATTTCGTCTTTTCTTCATTTCTCTCTTTCCTTTTCCTGCTTTATTTGCTGGCCGATTTTAATTAAGCGCTAATATAGAAACATAAAAAGAAATTGTCAAGTTTTTCATTAAAGAGGTCATTTAGTGGGCTTGGGAAAAATTAGTTTGCGGCCAAAGGTGACCAAGATTGTCCTTTGCCTTATGGTTAATTTCGGGGACTGAAACTTTCCCTTCTCTGTATTGCTAATTTCTTGCTTATCTGCCAGCGGCGGAGATTTCCTTACCTACTTTTAATTAGACCTTTATTGGATTTATGGAGTTATGCTTTTAAAAATTTTCTGTAAAATCCTGTTCTTAAGGGCGGGGGATAAAACCCCGCCCACCGAAATTTTCTTTGTCTATTTTTTACTCATCTTGTCGACCATGTGGAGAAACTTGTCAGTAATGTAACTTTTGGGATCAGGCTTTTTGTCAATCTTTTTTACATCGACAAAATACTGAGCAAGATCATCCATCCATTTATCCACTGTGCTCATCTTCCCGCCTTTTCTTTCGAACATTTTGATTTGCTGTTTAGTACGGAAAAGAGGCCGCAGTTCAAACTCCTTCAAGCAAATCTCATCAGAAAGGTTAATTCCACACTTCTCTCGATAATATTTGCCTAAGTGTTTGGCTGCTTCTCTGGGGTTGTCGATCATGAAATCAATGCCCCGCATATACCCCTGTAACCATTTGGCAACTAACTCCGGTTTCTCTTCCGCAAACTTCTTAGTGGCTACTACTCCACCTGGGATCACAACCCCAGCCTCTTTCCCATGGGAAAGGACTTTCATTCCTTTCTCCTCCATCATGTAGTTAAAAGGGGCCCAGGTTTGAGCCACATCACCTTGGCCCGAAAGGAAAGCCGAAAGAATAGCAGACTGTTCCATATGCACGATTTTTACATCACTTTCCTTCAAGCCAATCTTTTTCAGGTAAGCAACGACGGCGTAATGACCAGTGGAAATAGTGGAAACCAAGAATGTTTTGCCTTTGAGGTCCTTTTTGGGATCTTTTAGCCAGGTATTGAAAGCATCTGGACGAACCATAAGATTATTGGTTACCGACTCATCGTTCGAAATGGCTATCAGAGGTTGTTGGTATTTTATTCCAGCAAAAAGACAGGGAACTGTGCCCATGGCTCCTACATCCCACTCCCCAGCTGCCCCCGCTTCTACTTGGGGCATTCCGGAGACAAAATAATGAAAAGTGACCCTAATACCAAGCTCATCCCACCAGCCAAAATTAGTGGCTAAGATCGTGGGCAGAGCATGCATGCATGGTTGGTGGCTGGCCCGCACCAACGGTAATTCCTTCTGCTGGCTGTAAACAGCGCTGGTCATCCCCATAATTGTGATAGTTGCTAAAGCAATAACTCCCAGTTTCATAAACCAATTTCTCTTCATTCGTTATTTCTCCTTTCTTATTTTTTATTCGGCAGAATACTTCTCTGCAGACAATCCCTCACCAAATTAAAGCTCTTGGATTTCTTCCTCCAGTCTTTTTTTAAAGAATATGCTTTTCCAAAATCTCCGCCTTGATTAATCCCCAGATTTCGTTCTTTAATTCTAAGAATTCCCTCCTATTAACCACCTCCTCATAGCCCATTTTTCGGCGCTCTGGGATCAAGTTATCCCGGGTAATGGGGATAATCCTTTTAATCTTTCCAGGTCGCGCCGTCATGATTACTACCCTATCCCCCAAGTAAATGGCTTCATCTACACTATGCGTAATGAATAGAACTGTCCTTTTTTCGGCCAAGAACATCTCGCTCAAATCTTCCTGCATGATAGTCCGAGTCTGGGCGTCTAAAGCCCCAAAGGGTTCATCCATAAGCAGAACTTGAGGACGGTTGGCATAAACGCGGGCAATCGCTACCCGTTGTTTCATACCCCCGGAAAGTTCATGAGGATAAGCATGCTCAAATCCCTCTAACTTAATGAGATGAATGTATTTTCTTACAATCTCTTCTCGTTGTTCTTTGGGAATGCCGCGGTATTTCAATCCAAACTCAATATTTTCAAACACTGTTTTCCAAGGAAAGAGGGCAAATTGCTGGAAGACTACTCCCCGTTCTGCGGAAGGCCCAGTTATTTCTTGTCCATCCATGTAGACTTTTCCTTTGGTTGGCCGAAGGAGACCGGCAAAGGTATTCATAAAAGTGGTCTTGCCGCAACCGGAGGGGCCCACAATCACTACGAACTCTCCTTCCTGTATGGTCAAACTCACCTTATCCACCGCCAGAAAGCTTTTTTTATTTTTTTCATAAACTATGGAGACGTTCAAGGCCACAAGTTTTCCGTTTAGTTGATTATTCACCATGGGTGACTCGCTCATTCTTTCCTCCAATAAACAACTTTCCGCTCCACTTTCAAAATTATCCGGTCAGCAATAAGTCCTAAGAGCCCAATTAGGATCATGCCCGTAATGGATAGTTCTGGCTTTAGATCGTCCCCCCCCAGGACGATTAGATATCCAAGACCGGAGGAGGCGGCGACGAGTTCCGCTGCCACCAGGCACATCATGCCTAAACCCACTCCTATGCGCATGCCGGCCACAATCAGGGGCACTGATGCTGGAACGACAACCTCCCAAAGGATATCTTTGTCTCTGGCTCCCAGGGTCTGGGCAGCCTTGATCAGTAAAGGGTCCACAAACTTTACACCTAAGTAAGTATTAATAAGCGTGGGGAAAAAAACTCCGATGCAGATGATAAAAACCTTGGAAGCTAGACCAATCCCGAACCACAGAATAGCCAGAGGAATCCAAGCAATGGGGGGGATGGGGCGCAGTACTTCAATTATAGGCGAGGCTACTGCATCCAAGTTCTCGTACCAGCCCATGAGAATTCCCAGAGGGATGGCCAAGGCTAACGCAATCCCAGTGCCCACCATGATCCTAATCAAGCTAATCCGCAAATGTCCAAAAAGTTTTTCCTCACCAACTGGATCCAGAATCTTTTCATAAATCGTGAAAAAAACCTTTTCGGGCGAAGGAAGAACGATAGCTGGCATCAACCCAAGCAGATCGGTTACCAAGTACCAGATCAAAAGGAAACCCAGCACGGAGGAAATAGAAAGGAAAACTTTTTCTTGAAATATTTGATCCAAAATTTTTTCCAAGCTGCGGGACATAAAGTTAACGCTCCTCTTTCACCACCCAGGGGCAGATGCGTTTCTCTAAGGCTCTCAAGCCTCGGGCCATGAGGGCTCCTAAAATTCCTATGATGAGCATCCCCAAGATGATCACCGAAGGTTCCAGAGCTCTGCGGGCCATTTGCATCATATAACCTAGGCCGGCATTAGAGGCCAGCAGCTCCGCCGCCACCAAAGTCATCCACGCCGCGCCCAGACCAATCCTAACTCCACCCAAGATTATCGGTAGGCTTGAGGGAATGGCCACCTCCCGCAAAAGATCCCACTGCCTCTTTACTCCGAGACCCAAGGCTGCTCTGATTAAGATAGGATCTGTGAGCCGGATACCAGTATAAGAGTTGATCACACAGGGTACAAAAGCGCTAAGCCAAATTACGAAAATTTTTGACTTGAGGCCTATCCCAAACCATAATAGGGAAAGCGGAATCCAGGCCAAGGGCGGTATGGGACGAAGGAGTTGAAAGAGCGGATCTACTATAGCTTCAATTCGTTTGAACCAGCCCATGATAATCCCCAAGGGAATGCCGATGACCAAAGCCAGAAAAAAGCCTCCCAAAACGATTTGCAAGCTTATGAGCGTATGACCGATTAAGGTGTTTCCTACATAGGGATTCCCCATCAGTCTTATAAAATCGGTCACGATATTTTGGGGCGGAGGCAAAAAGGCCGGAGGAATTATTTTGGCTAAAGAAGTTATCATGAACCAAAGGCTCATGACTGCCAATACGGAAACTATGGAAAGAGCCCATCTTTTTATTGATTTTTTTCTTTTTTTCTCAGACATCAAGTTTTCCTGATATTGCCCCAAGCCCCAATAAAGTAAAACCGGAAAAATAAGCGATTAAGAATCTTCCTTGAACAACCAATAAACCAAAAAAAACCAATGATCATCAATGGAATAAAATTATTAAAATGGCGCCGTGGGCAATTTACTAATTGATCCATTTCTCTTTTTCCTGTATAGAGCGTATCCCATGTAATATAAAGCCAGCATGATCCCAATTATTAACTCCACCTTCCGTAGGTTTTGCAGACGTTCGCCGGCTACTCGCGCCTGTTCTGCTTTACGTTGGAGGCCGGAAAGGACTCCAATGATTCTCAAATAGCCCCGACCTTCCTGGATTTGCCCTCGGGCTTCCTCCCATACTTTTCTAAATTCTTCGACATTTGTTCCAGCCTTTGCTGCCTCCTCGATGGCCAGGCGGGTCTTTTCTAACTGAGATAACGCCTCTTTCCTAATGGTGCTGAGCTGCTCAATGAGCTTAAATAAGGTGTATTCTTTGGGATCTTCCTTTGTTTCCAAATCCTTTGCCTTCATAAGGTAATTTGTTAAGGAGTGGGCCGATTTTTCGAAAGCGCTTGCTTCTCCTCCAATTAGGCGGAATATTTCATCTCTCTCTTTTTCTTCAAAGAAAAAAGCCTTCGCCAGCTCTTGTTGGAGAATAGCTTTAGGAAATTCCACTTCCAGTTTTTCCCGATAAAATGCTTGCAGCACACCAGCAGCTTCTTCAAGATTTTCTTGCATAATGCGCAAACCCCGCAAATACCCTTCCAACCACCTTATGACCAGCGTCTTTCTGGTATCAGCATAGTTAGTTGTGGCCACCAGACAGCCCGGAAGAAAAATATTTTCTCCTCCCGTCATCTTCTCTAATTTAAAAGCCTTGGCCCATTTTCCTAATTTATCTCGATTAAAAAAGACGCTCTCCGCTTGCCCCAAAAACGGTAAGTGTTTGGCAAAATTTCCGGCCACTCCGACAATTACCAGATTCCCCTCATTGCCGCCCTTTATAGCATTGAAAGGGTCCATAATGCCAACTTCCCATTCATTGCCTACAGCTTTATCTAATTGTTCTTCTCCCGTGGGATAAATTTTTAAGTTAATTTGAATGCCAAAATCTGCCCATTCCCCTCGCTTTTCCACCAAAAGAATGGGCAAGGCATAAATTGAAGGAGTGACCCCGACCGAGACAGAAGGAAGATGGCCAACTGGAGCAATGGCGGCATTGCCCATTTTAATTAAAAAAAACCCAAAGCATAAACTTAAAATAATGATATTTCTTTTAAAAAAGAAGATCATCTGCAATTAATCGCCAAACGCCTTTTTTATATTACTGCTAACTTAATTTTTTCAGCGGACTTACCTTTATGGGAAATCTCATTTAATGACCTTGTAAATCGCGCAGCAATCCTCCGCTCCATATCCTTTCAAACTAGCTTCGCGCAAATAGTCTAAAGTAGCTTTCATGGCTACCGGATCAATTCCCCAACTCTGGGCCATTTCGCACCCGAGGCGCACGTCCTTATAAGCCAAATCTACGCTAAATCGATTACGGAAATCCTTGTTAACTATCCATGGACCCCGAATTTCAGCTTGGAAACTTTTGCCCCCCGTGTCTTTTAGAAGCTCCAAAAATGTATTCATTTCAATGCCCGCTTTTTCGGCCAAGCGCATGCCTTCAGCCAAAACAGCCAAGTTGGTCATGCCAATCAGATTGCTGATTAGTTTAAAGGCCGAGGAAGCTTCTACTCCACCCAGGTACACCACGGGAGACCCAATCATTTCCAAGATGCCTTTCATTTTCTCAAATACTTCTTTTTTACCCCCCACAAAAATCGGCTCTTCTGCCTTTTCGGCATGGGCCGGGGTTTTCCCCAAGGGGCACTCCAAAAAATTTACACCTTTGCGCTCCGCTGCTTCATATAATTTACGCGCCGTTTGGGGGTCAATTGTGCTTACGTCTATATAGGTAGTACCAGCTTTCATCAAATTTAACAGACCTCTATCCCCGAGCATAACGTTCTCTACATCCTGGGGAAGAGGTAAGGAGGTAAAAACAACGTCGGCCACAGCTAGTTCTTGAAAATTTTTCGCAGCTTTCCCTGTTGGTCCGACCGCAATAGTTTTTTCGATGGCCTGAGGATTAAGGTCATATACGAGTACTTCCTTCCCTTGCCGAAGGAGATTTCGCGCCAGTCCGCCACCCATTCTGCCTACGCCGATAAACCCAAATAACATGGTAACATTTCCTCCTTTATCTTCAATAAATGGCCGCAATTCTGTTTGCTTAGAGCTTATCCTCGAATTCTCTCCATCTAAGGATAGAGATTATTTATTTGTCCTTTGTTTTCTGGCCTTATCTTTTATCTTTTAAATATTCTTCCAGCCAGAAAAGGTTTAGCTCGGCTAGTTTTCCACGCGTCGGCACACCATCTTGGGCATCCCAGCCCATGGCTTCATAATACATGCTCAAGGCCTCTTCAAATTCTTTCCGCTCAATCTTCTTCCCTTGCAGGGGGCCGCCTTCTAATGGCTCAAAAAGCCGCTCAGGCAATGTATCATCTTTGCGCCCAAACCCTTCGCGCAGATTGAAGACCCGGGCCATAGTTATAGCCCGTTCGCCAACTTTTAAAAGTTCCCAGAGACTTGTCTCCCATCCCGTAACAGCTTGCACAAGTTCAACGAGTTTATTTAGTGGTAAAGCCCAGACTGGACCCGCGGCGAAATTACAAACCCCAAGGGAATTATACAAAGACCAGACCAATTGCAAATAAGTGAAGTTACGAACTTTTTTGGGTCCAAAATCAAGCGTGGGGATGGCTTCCAGCAGCCCTAAGGGAGCTATCCTGTCCAGCATCGGCCCTGGAGAGGCAAAAGGTGTATCATGAGGAGCCTCAATATGGTCCGCGCCAGTTGGGGAAATAGCAAAACTTAACCCTTGTCCGGTCTTGCCTCGGGGGTCATGCATGGGAAGTTCTTGGCCTTTAATATGCAGGGCATATTTTTCTGCCCCTTTTCCAATCTTCTCGGCCGCCAACTTAACCCCTTCGGCCAGTAAGTCGCCTAAACCTTTTTTCCGGAAAGCTATCCATTCAATCGCTTGCAACATGGCTTCCTCATTACCGAAGGCGAATTCGATTCCTTCCGTATCGTCTTTGGTCAGGATGCCTTTTTCGTAGCATTCCATTACAAAACCAATGGCCACACCAGTTGAAATTGTATCTAAGCCGTATCGATTACAGAGCTCATTCCCCTTGGCAATAGCCTCTAAATTATCAATGCCCAGGAGCGATCCGAGAGCGCTAAGGGTTTCATATTCCGGCCCTCCGTATATGGAGGACGTTTTATAGGGACCCGCAAGAATTTCTACGGCGCGCTTGCACCGCACCGCACAGGCATAGCAACCTTCTTCATTTTTAAGGATGGTTTCCACCATCTTTTCTCCGCTAATCTTTTCCGCCCCGGTGAATACGCCTGTGTGAAAATTCCTGGTTGGCAGAATTCCTTGGGTGTTGAGGGCCATGACTAAATTGGCTGTCCCCAGTTTGCGGAGAACTTTGTTAGGTCCGTGCTGTCCAATTAGTTGCACCAAATACTTGGTCAATTCCTGAAATTTCTCCTCATCTTTAGCCTTTAATTTATGCGATCCCCTAACGACTACGGCTTTCAGATTTTTAGAGCCCATAACAGCACCCATGCCCGTTCTTCCATTGGCATGTTTAAGCTCATTAAGCACGCAGGCAAAGCGCCCTAATTTCTCCCCGGCCGGTCCTATCAGAGCTACCCGCGCTTGTTTATCTTGCACTTCCTCCCGAATTTTTTCCTGGGCCGGCCCAGTTTCTAAGCCCCAAATTTTTTCCGCGGAACGCAGTTCCACTTTGCCATCATTAATCCATAAGTAAGATGGTTTAGCCGCTTTTCCCTTAATGATTAAGGCATCAAAACCGGAGAACTTCAGCTCGGGGCCCCAGAAACCACCTGCTTCTGCTTCCCCATAGGCTCCGGTCAAGGGAGATTTGGCGGCCACGGTGTAGCGAGTCATGCCGGCGATCGGCAGCCCTGAAATTACGTTGGAAGCAAATACGAGCACATTATCCGGGCTCAAGGGGTCTGTCCCTTTCTTTAGATTTTTTAAGAGATAATATGAGGCTAAGGCACCTCCGCCCAAATAAGTACGGTAAAAGATCTCCTCAGGCTCTTCTACTTTCATTTCTGAGGTACTTAGATCAAAATGCAAAATTTTGCCGTTGTAGCCATAAGGCATTTTTTTCTCCTTTTTATTAATATTTTTCTTTTTTAGCCGCTGATCCGCGGACCATCAACTTCGTCTCCAGCAGGAATTGCTGGGGAGATTTGTTTTCCCCCTTTAGATTTTCAATTAGTACTTTGGCCGCCATTTGGCCCATCTCATAAGCTGGTACGGCCATGGTCGTTAAAGGCGGATCACAATACGCCGAAACCCCCATATCATCAAATCCCACTATAGAAAGATCGGCCGGAATTTTTAAACCTTTCTCTTTAGCACCAGCCATGGCCCCAATAGCCAAAATATCGTTCCCACAGAATATAGCGCTCGGTGGCGAAGGAAGTGCCAGCAAATTAGCCACCGCTTCTTTACCCTCCCCAAAATTATATCCCTTTTGCACGACCAATTTAGGATCATAACGGATTCCATGATGAGATAAACACTTTCGATAACCCAGCCAGCGCATCCTTGCTCTCTCCGAAACAGAAAATTTTCCAGCGATCATGCCAATTCGACGATGGCCGAGATTGATTAGATATTCCACAATCTCATAGGCACTTTTATAATTATCAAAGGCCACATAGCTCACGTCTTTATCTGGAACCTCTTGCCAAGTGATCACAAATGGCAATCTAATCTTTTTCATTACCGAAACAATGGAAGCGTCTCGCCAAGGGCCGTTAAGAATTACGCCATCAGTTCTTTTCTCTTGAAAAAGACGGATTAGTCCCCGTTCGTTCTCTTCGTTATAATCCGTATTCCCCAGAATGATAGAATAGCCTTGCCTGCGGGCATAATCTTGAATGCCTTTAGTAACCAAAGCAAAAACTGGATTAGTTATGGTAGGAACAACTACTCCCAACGTCTTAGTTTTACTGGTGGACAACCCCCCGGCCAAGGCGTTATAGACATATTGGCAATCCTTAATAGCTTTGAGGACCTTCTCCTTAGTGGCCGGCCTTACTAAAGAAGGACTGTTAAGGACTCGCGATACCGTGGCCACAGATACGTGTGCTTTATGGGCGACATCTTTTATGGTACTGCGACTTGGAAATGGCATAATGTAAACGCTTACATAATGTAAACGTTTACATTGTATTGAATCGCCCAAAAGTTGTCAAGAAAATTTTATGCTATATTTATCCTTTTGCACTGGGTAGGAAAAGAATTGAGGCGCTAAATTCACTTTTAATTATCAGGTAATGCTTCTCAGCCCAGAAATTGGTTTCAGGACTACCGAAAAAGAGAACAAAAAATTTTTAACCACTTCCTTCGGGCAATAAATTATCCCTTCGAGCCGACCCAGATTTTCTAAACTACCGGCAATTTTTGATGAGGCTTCCTAATTAATCGCCAAACTTAATGCCCTGGGCCAGGGGAAGTTCAGTAGACCAATTGATTGTATTGGTTTGCCGTCGCATATAGGCTTTCCAAGCATCGGAGCCAGATTCCCTGCCTCCACCTGTCTCCTTTTCTCCTCCAAAGGCTCCCCCAATTTCGGCTCCTGAAGTTCCAATATTTACGTTAGCAATGCCGCAATCAGAGCCCGCAGGAGAAAGAAATCTTTCCGCTGTCCTTAAACTCTCGGTAAAGATGGCGCTCGATAACCCTTGGGGTACCTGGTTGTGCAGACGTATGGCTTCATCAAGATCTTCATATTCCAGGAGGTAGAGAATAGGAGCAAAGGTTTCGTGATGGACGATCTCGGTCTGAGCAGGCATCTTCACGATGGTGGGCTCTACAAAACATGCGCCAAGTTCTAAAAGACATTTTCCTCCATACATAATCTCTCCTCCCTGCTCTTTGGCCCTTTGGAGAGCGCTCATCATCTGCTCCACCGCTTCCTTATTTACTAAAGGTCCCATCAGAATTCCCTCTTCCAGAGGATTCCCGATGCGCACTTGCTGGTAAGCCCGACAGAGTCGTTCGGCCAGTTGAGCAGCTATGGAACGATGCACTATGATTCTGCGCGTAGAAGTACAGCGCTGACCTGCGGTACCAACGGCCCCAAAAAGAATACTCCGCACGGCCATATCGAGGTTGGCATCCTCAGCCACAATGATGGCATTGTTTCCCCCTAATTCGAGGATAGTGCGACCCAGCCTCCTGGCCACCCCTTCTGCTACCTGCCGGCCCATCTCCGTCGATCCTGTAAAAGAGATAAGGGGTAGCCTGCGATCATCGATCATCCGCTTTCCGATTAGGGAACCAGAGCCAACTAATAGATTGAAAATTCCTTTCAGTCCATGGTCGGCCATGACTCGATTGGCGATATGTTGAACAGCTATGGCACAAAGAGGTGTTATAGAAGAAGGCTTCCAGACTACGGTATCCCCGCAGACAGCGGCAATAGCTGCGTTCCAGGACCATACCGCCACGGGAAAATTGAAGGCGGTGATGACCCCGATAGGTCCTAAAGGATGCCATTGTTCATACATTCGATGCTTTGGTCGTTCAGAAGGCATGGTTAGGCCGTAGAGCTGCCTCGAAAGACCTAAGGCAAAGTCACAGATATCTATCATCTCCTGCACTTCGCCCATGCCTTCTACTTTGATCTTGCCCATCTCCAGAGTCACCAGTTCTCCCAGAGGTTCCTTTACTTCTCTTAAAGCTTGGCCCAAGTCCCGAACCAGCAATCCCCGTTTAGGAGCTGGAACCATGCGCCAGGTTTTAAAAGCTTCCTCGGCTTCCGCCAGCACCTGTTCATATGTTCTCTCCGTAGCCTGGATAACTTTACCAATGGCCGCGCCTGTGGTTGGATTGTAAGAAGTGAGTGTTAGGCCTTCTGGATCTTCAAACCACAAATCAACCCCTGAGCAAGCGCCCAAATTTATTTCTTTAATACCCAATTTTTCCAGCAATGTTTTCATAGCTTTCTCCTTGGTTAAATTATTATATGAGGGCAGACAACTGAAATAAATACAACCGTCTTTGACCACCTCTTAAAAAGATAGCCAACCTAACGATAACTATCGTTGAAAAATCGGTTATATCGAAACTGTAGTACGTGCATACTCTTCGACAAAGAAGCTACCTTCACTTCTAATAATAGGTGGATATGACTTTCCATTTTTAAATTCTTAAAGGAAAAATAATATTTATAATGGTCAATGCCAGAATTAAAAGTAAAACCCTTTTAGCTGGCTGCTAAATTCATCCTCTCTCAAACACTCCGCTTCGGTCGGATAGCTTCTCCTTAGCAATTTCGAATTTGACTTGCGGTAGTATATTAAATCATTGCCAATAAAATCAACAGCAATTTTAAAATTCCTTTATCGCCCTTAATAATTTAAATTCCTCCAAAATTGAATTAATTAAATAAATTTGCTACATTGTCTAAAGCTCTTTAGAAGAACCAAAACATCGGCCATCTATTGAAATGACTCATCAATTTTTTCTTTTCATAAAGCGGAGATGTAAGTAATTATGAATGGATTACATTCCACTGCGGAATTGATAAGGAAAACAAATCCCACAAGCGAGCTAAATAATTTTATTATAACCTTGGGATACATGACGAACCCGAAGGCTTTGCATATTCCTTCCTTTGATCTTCCAGAAAGCGCGCAGAAGAAAATCAAAGAGTTCCATATCATTGCCGAGTATAACCAAAGGTTTCAAATCTACTTTGTTAAAACTGCTTCAATGCGAAGGACCGATTTTCGGAATATCTTCGAACCTCTTTATCAACACTACCCCCAAATTATTAATTAGATCGGAGAGAGATTGTTTAAAAGTAATCAGACATATTTCTATACGCGATATTTTAGACATAAATGAAGAATTTCCACAATCCCACCTTCAGGAGCTGGACAACATAATCTTTGATATACTCGGACTTACAAAGGGGGAACGGGATGCTGTTTATGAGGCAGTCATAGAGCTTGTTAACCAGAGGTTTGTAAAGGCAAGGAGTGTCTGAAGTGCGAATCACTTTTACAGAGCATGCCAAGTTCGAGATGAATAGGCGCTAAATTTCTGAAGAATTGGTTAAGTCTGTGATTAAAAATCCTGAGCAACGCTATAGAGCAAGGAAAGGTCGAGTAGCTCTTCAAAGCAAATACAAAAATAGTATTGAATAAAAAGGAATGCTTTTTAGGGTTATTGGTAAAGAAGTCGATGAAGTCTTCATTGTAATAACTGCTTATAAGACATCAAAGATAGAAAAATACTGGAAGGAGGAGATGGGGTAAGTAATCCCTCACTGAAGGGTGGGTTACATATAAAAAAATTATTTCTTGTCATTTCGTAGGGCCAGCTTTTATGGCTGGCCAATTTCGCTAATGGTTTGCCTCACAAATCTAATCTATTGTCCATCTCGAAATTTTGTAACTCCCCCTCTCCCCCTCTTAAACTAAGAGGGGGAAAAAGGGGGAGTTATAAGAAATCCATCCTTTAGTAAGGCATTACTGGGGTAATGAAAGTTATATACGACCCGGAAACTGATACAGTAAATCTCATCTTAAGAGAAAAAACAATTGCTGAAAGCGACGAATTGAGAGAAGGAATTATTGTGGATTACGATCATGAAGGTAAGGTCGTTTCTATTGAAATTCTCGATGCATCTGAACATGTTGCCGAACCTAAAAGCATCCTGTATGAACTTAAGGAAACAAAAGCCGCAGTTTAAATCATTTTATATTTTATTACTTGGAGCAATTAAATATTTACCCTTTTCCCCTTAATCTTCCCCCGTGGTCGGGTGTCAGTATGACAATCCTTCCGACTCTTATCGAATCTCCCCATGCTTGGGGGGTAGGGTGAGGGTTAAGAAAGGCAGATGTTATTTATCTAATGCTCCCATTAGTAATTTGGACAAGACTGATTTCTTGATTAAAAATTAGAAATTTTAAGTTTTTCGATTACTTCTTTTCTGACTTCTACAAAAACAGTTTTTTGATGAAAATAAGTAACATAACCGGGTCGTGCACCTTTAGGCTTGCGTACGTTTTTGACCTCCGTATAATCAACAGGAATTTTGCCGGCATCTTTTCCTTTACTATAATAAGCGGCAATCATGGCCGCATTGAGTATTGAAGTAAAGCTTGGCTCCTTTTTCCCCACCTTTAAAAGTACATGTGCACCAGGGATTCCTTGCGCATGAAACCAAAGGTCATTCCCCCGGGCCAAATGGTGCAAAAGATATTCGTTCCCTAAATTATGCTTCCCACAATAAATGGTTAAACCTTCTGGCGAACGAAATTCCCGCACAGGAAAAGCGCCTTCTATCTCCTCCCCTTTCTTCCTTTTGCTCTTGGCTGGGCTTAAAATTCTTGCTTCGACGAGCTCTTCTTTAATCTCGGCCAAGGCTTCGCCGTCTTCTGCTTCCTCTATTTGATACAGAACAGATTCTAAATAATTTAATTCTTTTTCTGTGGCTGCTATCCTTTGCCCAACCATTTCCAGACCGCGTTTAGCTTTTTTGTACCTATGGAAATATCTTTCTACATTGCCGGCAGGATCTAAAGATTCGTCTAAAGGAATGAGCAGGGAACGTGGCGGATCTTGGGAATAATCCCAAGCTTCTATCTCTTTTAGCCCCTTCTTTAGCTTGGGATAAACGGCTAATAAAGCATCTCCCCAAACTTTGAGCTGTAAATCCTTCGTCAATTTTTCTTTATCCTGGAGTAAATTTTCTTTGCGCTTTTGCAAACGTTCTTGCAGCTGGCGAACACGCTTGAGCATGTTCTGCTTCTGTTCTCTTATTTGATACGAAGTAGTGAGCTCATAATAAAAATCATCCGCCCCTTGATTTAAAGAAGAATAAGATTGGACTATTTCTCCTTTCAGGCTTACTAAAGGCCAAGGGCACAATACCTTTTTGCCCGGCCAAAGAGTCACTACTTGGGGTTCGAATTTAGAGCTGGCATAGCGCGACCATATTGCCTGAAAAATTTCCCACATCTTCTGGGGATCGCCCGCGCCCACCAATTCTATTTCCTTAGCCAAAAGGGGGGGCAGCCCGGCAATTTTTTGCACCATAGCCCGCCATTGTTCTCCCTTAGGATAGGAGGCTATTTCGCCCATCATCTCCAAAGTAACTTCCGGAGGAAGTAACTTATTTTCGATCTGCGGGAGGATATAATTTTTGCCGGGGCTGTTTTCTTCCCTCTCTATTTCGCCCATTGGCGGGCGATGCAGCGCTTCCAGAATTTTTTCTCCCTCCAGTAAAAAGACGTTACTCTTCTTGCTGAAAAGTTCTATTACTAAAGTAAGTTTACGAATTAGATTGGCGTCCAGCAGTTTTTCTAAATTAAGGCGCACTACCCGCTCATAAGGATCCTGAAAGATATCTACCAAGCGTGCCCCAGTTAAATGCTTACGGAGATAAGCACAAAAACGGGGCGGAGTCGGTGGGGGAGTATATTTTTTTTCCGTAAGATGCAAGCGGGAGTAGTCAGGGTGCGTAGAGATTAGCAAATTCTTTTCTGGTCCCTGGCGGCGAATGCGCAGCAGTAAGTCATAGCGGTTAAGTTGATATATCTTGTTGATAAAACCACCGCTTATTTCTTTTTTTAGTTCTGCGACAATACCCCGAATTAAAAATAGGTCCATTTTCTCGCTTGCACCTTCCCTTCTCCCCTGGGAGTCTGGGTCACAATCCCATTTTTATAATGGCCAGCGACTCCGCCCTTGATGCTGGGGAGCGTGGGTCGCCTCGAGCTTCGCCATCGCTACGCACCTTCGTAATTACAATTGTGCCCCAGCCTTCTTAGAGAAAGGGAACAGGCTGGGTAGATAAGAAATGGTAGAACAAGCTAATAATTTTAATTATAATTTAAAATAAAAAATATGGAGAGCAAAGATATAAAAATTTAATATTAAAATAATTAGAAAGGGGAAAAATGATCATCGAAAGTAAAGGAAAAATTGCTGATAATATCTGGGCTTTGGGAGAACCTGCCTTACCGTCTTATCTCTTATTAGGCCCATCGCCCGTTCTCTTCGATGCCGGCATGACCTTTATGGGACCGCGCTATCTGCAAGATTTAAAGTCCCTTTTAGGCCACCCCTCGCGGGTTACCCATCTTCTGCTCACTCATTCTCATTTTGACCACTGCGGAGCAGCACCTTTTTTAAAAAGAAATATCCCTGGACTAAAAATCGCGGCCAGCAAATTAGCCGCGGAGGTATGGCAGCGGCCCACGGCCATTCAATTTATCCAAAACCTAAGCAAAAGTATGGAAGAAAAATTTGCCTCCCTAATCAAGGATGACGATGTCTCTTTTAATGGGCTGGAGGTAGACCTAATTTTGCACGATGGTCAAGAAGTAACTCTTGGAGATGGGACTAAAATTCAGGCCCTGGCCACTCCTGGCCATACCAAAGATGCCCTTTCTTTCTACCTTTCCCAATCAAAAGCTTTGATCGCTGGGGAAGCCGTCGGAAGTATTGATCGTAATTTTAACCTCCGGCCAGTTTTCCTTTCCAGCTATAAAGATTATTTGCAATCATTAGCCAAGCTGCAAAAATTAGATATTCAATTATTAATTTTGGGGCATTTTTATTGTGTAGGCGGAAATATAAAAGAAGTCTTGGGGCAAGCCCAGCAAGCGACTGAAGAATTTGCCCAAAGGATTTCCCAGGAATTAGCGTCTTACCATGGTGATCAAGAAGCCGTAGTGCGTAAAATTTTTAAGGAAGATTACCAAGAGAAAAAGCTGATTCGGCAAGAGGAAAGGCCTTTTTTGATCAATTTAGCTGCCCAAGTTAAAGCTATTGCGGAAGGCAGGTAAGAAATTTAGAAATTAATTTTTCGCCTCTGCCCTTTTTAAATCCCAATTTACCTCGGCCTCTGACCGACGCAGGTAAACTGGCCCGAAAGAAAAAAGATCCAAGAATTGCCCGCGCTGGAATTTAGGCTGGCTGAGGCGAGCCACATGAACCGCTCGCGGTTGAGAAAATTCTGGTGGAGCAAAGCAAGCTTTTAAGCCAAGTTGTCTTTGCCAAATTTCGCCGTAAACCTCCACCCCGTTCCCCAAGAATATAACCTCTTCCTTAATTTGCTTACTTAACTCCTCTGGAGCAATAACCATATCGCCACTTATTTTTGTCAAGCAGCCCCTTCCATCACCCCGATATAGGGCAGCATAAACTTCTTTTTTGCGGGCATCCAAAACCGGGCAAACTAACTTGCCCGCATAGCCAACATTTTGGGCTAAAGCATCGAGAGTGGATACACCAACTACGGGAACTTGTAAGGCATAGGCCAATCCTTTCACCGTGGCTACGCCGATGCGCAGGCCCGTAAAGGAGCCGGGTCCCACAGCAAGGGCGATGCCCTCCACTTGGTGGATATGCAGATTGGTCTCCCGAAGCAGGTGGTCTATGGCTGGCATAAGCGTGGCCGAATGGTTTCCGGAGAGGTTCACCGTGAGCTCGCCGATAATATTGCTTTGGGCAGGAGGTGACTTTTCCGCTTTGGCCGTTTGCCAAAGCGCTATGCTGGCTGTGTTCGTTGAGGTTTCAATAGCCAGGATGAGCATAGTTCATTCCGGGCCCACCAGGCGGGTAAGATCATTATAAAACACGAGCAGCATGAGTAGGATAATAATAAAGATACCTATTTGCTGGGCCCTCTCCCGCAGCTTTAAACTTACTGGTTTGCCAATTAGCGCTTCAATAAGAAAGATGAGCAAATGCCACCCATCCAATGCCGGAATGGGCAGAATATTTAAGATAACCAAGTTGATACTGATCACCGCCATAAAAATAATTAAGCTCATGGTCCCGGCCTTGGCCTGCTGACCGGCAAGCTGGGCAATGAGAATGGGCCCACCTATGGTCTTCGCCGATATTTTACCCTCGATTATTTTGACGATGCTCACCACAGTCAATTCTGTAATTCTCCAGGACTGCAGCACAGCTCTATATATGGCTTCCCATGGTAGGAAACGCTCTGTAAAAAATGTGCCGGCGGGCGATATGCCGATTAAGCCCACTTCGATCTCATCGCCGAAAATATTCTTTTGTTTACTCACCTGGGGAATCAAAGAGACAAAAAAAGTTTCTTTATCCCGCTTGACTACCAAGGACAAATTTTTCCCGGCACTTTGGTGGATCAATTGCGCCAGATCTTCCCAACGCTTAATAGGAAGATCATTGGCCTTTAAGATTAGGTCCCCCTTTTTCAACCCGGCCTGATAAGCGGGATAATCCGGTTTTACCTCCCCAACTTCGGGAAGGAGAGTGGGCATACCTACCATAAGGACCACGGCAAAGGCCCCAATGGCGAAAAGGAAATTGAAGAACGGTCCGGCAAAGACAATGCCCATTCTTTTACCGACTGATTGGTGAGAAAAAGATTTATTGATCAACTCTGGAGGAACTTTCTCACCTGGTTCCTCACCCACCATCTTTACGTACCCGCCCAGGGGAACTAAAGATATTTGATATTGAGTCTCGCCGATCTTCTTACCCACGATTTTAGGGCCAAAACCTAAAGAAAAAGTTATTACCCCAACTTTAGATTTTTTGGCCATGAGAAAATGTCCTAATTCATGGACAAAAATCAATACTCCCAAAACTATAATCGTGGCGATAATAGTTGTAATCACAGGACACCTCTTTCCACCATTTTCCGCGCTTCTCCTTGAGCCCAGTGATGAGCCTGCCACACATTTTCTAAATTTTGGGCGCTCAAGGGCTCGTGTTTTTCCATGGTCTTTTTTATGAGCTGGGCGATTTGGATAAAACCTATCCTTCCTTCCAAGAAGGCTTCGACCGCCACCTCATTTGCCGCATTTAAAACTGTGGGCATCGTGCCACCTTTTTCCAAGGCTTGGTAGGCCAGCTCTAAGGTAGGGAATTTATCTTTATCTACGGCTTGAAAAGTTAACTTTTCTATTTGCGCCAGATTCAAAGAAGGTGTAGCTAAATCGAGCCTTTCTGGATAAGCGAGGGCGTAAGCAATTGGGCCCCGCATATCTGGCCAGGACATATGGGCTATAATCGACCCGTCTATATATTCCACCATGGAATGCACAATGGCTTGGGGATGAATAAGCACCTCAATCTTAGCCGGCGGAACTTGAAAGAGCCAATGAGCCTCGATAACCTCCAAACCTTTATTCATCAACGAAGCGCTATCTATGGAAACTTTCTGCCCCATCCGCCACTGGGGGTGATTTAAGGCTTCGGGAGGGGTTACTTGCGCCAAATCCGGCAGAGGCGTATGCAGAAATGGGCCTCCAGAAGCAGTGAGGATTATTTTCTTAATATCTTCCCGGCGATGGCCGGCTAAGGCTTGAAAAATGGCGCTATGTTCGCTATCTACGGGGATAATAGTAACCCCCTTCTGGCGTGCTTCCTTTAACAAAATTTCTCCGGCCATCACCAAAGGTTCTTTATTAGCTATGGCTAACTTTTTGTTGGCCCTTATGGCTTCTAATATGGGCCTGAGGCCAATACTTCCCGCCAGCGCTGCCAAAACGGTCTCTGCCCTTGGATAAGTGGCTACGGCGATGAGCCCCTCTATCCCCGCCAAAATTTTTCTTTTCCCTTTGGGCAAAGATTGGGCGAGTTGGGCAGCCGCTTCGGGGTTTACCAAACAAACGAGCTCCGGCTGAAATTGATTAATCTGCTCCTGTAATTTCTGAAAATTCTTGCCCCCAGCTAAAGCCACCACCTGAAATTTATCAGGGAACCGCGCGATCACTTCTAACGCCTTTACCCCGATAGAACCAGTGGATCCCAGAATAGAAATTCTCTTCATCTTCTTAACGCAAAGCTTCTTAATTTAAAGCCCAGGCCCAAAAATATACCCACGGTAAAGACAAAAGTACGCTATCAATACGGTCCAAAAGGCCGCCATGACCTGGAATAAGCGCCCCCGAGTCTTTAACTTGGGCTACTCTTTTTAACAGGGACTCGAAGAGATCACCAATTTGGCCCAATACTCCTACTCCCAATCCTATAACCACTGCGGGCCCTAAGGGAACCTTGGCGAAAAATAAAAATTTGAAGAGCAAAGCTCCGGCCACGGAACCTCCCACGGCCCCTATTCCCCCCTCTATTGTCTTCCCGGGACTAATCAAGGGGGCGAGTTTCCTTTTTCCCCAATTTCTTCCCACATAAAAAGCCACAATATCGCCGCCATATACTGCAGCCAAAGCAAAAAGAATCCAGAGCCTACCGGCGTTTAATTTATTTAGGAGAAGAAAAAAGCTTAAAAAAAAAGGAGCATAAAGAAGGCCCAATAACATCCTGTGCATTTTTTCCAGGCGCGGGGGCAAATCTCCTTTTTCCCTTAGAGTTAAAATAATCAAGATGAAAAGGAGCAAACTTATGATGCCCAAAAAGCATTCGCTTCGACCAGCATAAAAGGAAAGGGCTACCAAGGCGCTCAATAAAAATCCCCATATTTTTTGCAGAGCCGAGAGGCCGGGTAAAGCAAGGGCAAAGTATTCCTGCTGCGCTAAACAAATCAGACCCAAGATAATCAAAAGAAAAAGCCACAGGGGGGCAAAGAGTACAATCAGGATTACGCCCAGAGCAATCAATAAGCCGGAGATCCAGCGTTGCCGATGCATACCATCACCGCTCCTCTGCTTTAATCTGCTCGCTGGTGAGGCCGAATCTCCGTTCACGCTCCTGATAGTCTAAAAGAGCTTGCATAAGATCTTCTTTGGTAAAATCTGGCCATAATGTAGGCGTGATATAAATCTCCGTGTACGCCAATTGCCAGAGGAAAAAATTACTGAGGCGTTGTTCGCCGCTTGTGCGGATGAGTAAATCAGGATCGGGTAGAGGAGCAGTCCAGAGATATTTAGAAAAAAGATTTTCGTCTATATCTTCCGGGGATAAATTTCCGTCCCGGCAATTAGTCATAATTCGCCGAATGGCCTGGAGGATATCATCCCTGCCTCCATAACTCAAGGCTAATGATAGGGTCATACCGTTGGCCCCGGCGGTTTGCTTCACGGTCTCCTGCAAAGTAGTCAACACTTCCTTGGGTAGGCGCGATAAATCGCCGATAGCCAAGAGGCGAATATTATTTTCCAACATCTCGGGAAGCTCCGTGATTAGATAATCCCGCAAGAGAGCCATAAGGGCCTCAACTTCTGCTCGCGGCCGACTCCAATTTTCCGAAGAGAAGGCAAACAAGGTTAAGTAGGGGATACCAATCTCGCGGCAGGTGCGTACCACCGTGCGCACAGATTCTGCTCCCTGACGATGCCCCGCGATCCGATCCAAAGACCTTCTCTCCGCCCACCGTCCATTACCATCCATAATAATGGCTAAGTGGCGCGGCAGTTTCTCTTTCTTTAACCGATGCATTCCTAACTATCGAAAAAAATTCTTTTTTTTCTTTGTAAATTTACCGCCCCAATTTATACTTCCAGAATCTCTTTTTCTTTAGCTTTTACTATTTCTTCGGCTTTTTCTATGGATTTATCCATTATTTTTTGGACTTCTTCTTGATACTTAAATTGGTCATCCTCGGAGATGGATTTTTCTTTCTTGGCCGCTTTCAATTGCTCATTGGCGTCCCGTCTGATGTTGCGCATGGCCACTTTACATTCTTCTTCCATCCGCTTTATGACCTTTACTAACTCCTTGCGCCTCTCTTCGGAAAGAGGGGGAATGTTAATGCGCACAATTTTGCCATCGCTTACCGGGGTAAGGCCCAAATCTGATTTCTGAATGGCTTTTTCTATTTCGGGAACCATCTTCGCATCCCAAGGTTGAATAGCAATAGTGCGACTTTCCGGGATAGAAAGAGAAGCCACTTGGGAAATAGGCGTGGGGACGCCATAATAATTCACGCGCACACCCTCCAAAAGAGTAAGCGAAGCCCGCCCTGTGCGCACGCGGTTTAATTCTTTACGCAAGGCCTCCAAAGATTTCTCCATTTTTGTTTTTACTTCGGTGAAAAATTCTTCTTTATTAAACATAGTTCACCCTCGGATAATCGTGCCAATTTTTTTACCTAAGATTACTCCTTTGATATTCCCTTTTTGAGTCAGGTTAAAAACAATCACCGGCAGCTTATTGTCCATACAGAGAGAAATCGCTGTCGCATCCATAATTTTTAATCCCCGTTTAAGGACTTCGATATAAGAAAGCTCCTTAAACATTTTGGCCTCTTTGTGTACTACCGGGTCCGCATCATACACGCCCTCAACTTTAGTCCCCTTTAAAATTACTTGGGCCTTTATTTCCACGGCCCGCAGGGCGGCGGCTGTATCCGTTGTGAAAAATGGATTTCCTGTTCCGCCAGCAAAAATTACCACGCGCCCTTTTTCTAAGTGGCGTACTGCCCGGCGGCGAATATAGGGCTCAGCTACTTGGGGCATTTCAATCGCCGACATCACCCGCGTAAAAACCCCGGTCTTCTCTAAGGCATCCTGCAGGGCCAATCCGTTGATTACCGTGGCTAACATGCCCATATAATCGGCTGTAGCTCTATCCATCCCTTGGGCGCTGGCCGCCACTCCTCTATAGATATTCCCCCCGCCAATTACAATGGCCACTTCTACGCCCAAATCTTTTATTTCTTTTACTTCCTGGGCCACCTTTTGCATGACAGAAGGGCTAATGCCGTATTCCTGGGCACCCACCAAGGCTTCACCGCTCAGCTTGAGCAGAATTCTTTTATAATATGGAGAGGGCATTTTTTACTCTTTGGGCAATCCTTCGGCGACTTGGAAACGACTGAATCTACGGATCTCTACTTTCTCTCCTACTTTACTGATTAGATCATTGAGGAGATCCTGGATAGTCAGGTTGGGATCTTTGATATAAGGCTGCTCTAAGAGGCATACTTCACTATAATATTTTTCTAATTTCCCTTCCACAATTTTTTCAATTATTTTTTCGGGTTTACCCGCTTCCCGCGCCTGAGCCCGATAAATTTCTCTTTCCCTTTCCAGAACCTCCTGGGGAATCTGTTCCCGCCGCACATAAAAAGGATTACTGGCCGCGATATGCATGGCAATTTCTTTAGCAAAATTCTGGAAGTCTTCTGTCTTGGCCACAAAATCAGTTTCACAATTAACTTCCACAATTACACCAATCTTTCCGCCAGCATGGACATAAGCTCCGATTCGTCCTTCAGAAGCTATCTTCCCGGCCCTCCGTGAGGCGGTGGCCAACCCTTTCTGCCGTAAATAATCTACGGCTTTTTCGAAATCACCCTTAGCTTCGGCCAAGGCTTTCTTACAATCCATCATCCCGGCGCCAGTTTTTTCCCGCAGGTCTTTTACCATAGCAGCTGATATTTCCACTTCTTTTACCTCCTATTCTTCCTCCTCTTCTTCCTCTAATTCTTCTTCATCCTCTTCTTTATCTTCGGCGACCTCTCCCATCTCCCCCGAGGTCGTCTCTGGAGAAGCTTCCGGCTTACCCGCAGCCTCTTCCGCAGTTACCGGGGCAGCTATTTCTGCCCCGGACAATTTGGCTTCATAAAGTTGTTTGCCTTCCAAACAGGCATCAGCAATTTTGGCAGAAATTAGGCGAATAGCCCGGATAGCATCATCATTTCCAGGAATTACATAATCAACTTCATCCGGATCACAATTTGTATCCACGATAGCCACAATAGGAATTCCCAGCTTTCTGGCTTCGTGCACCGCAATCTTTTCTTTCCGCGGATCCACCACATAAAGCAGCTTAGGAAGCTCAGTCATGTCTTTTATGCCCCCTAAGGTCTTCTCTATTTTTGCTCTTTCTTTTTCCAACTGCAGAACTTCTTTCTTCGGCAGCGCCTCGAAGGTGCCATCCTCTTTCATAGCCTGCAGCTTCTTCATTCTTTCTATATTCTTCTTAATAGTCCGGAAGTTGGTTAAAGTTCCGCCTAACCAACGCTGGTTCACATAAAACATTCCTGCTCTTTGTGCTTCCTCGGCGATGGCGTCTTGGGCCTGCTTTTTGGTACCCACAAAGAGCACAGTTCCTCCCGCCGCCACTGTATCCACGACCGCTTTATACGCCTCTTTGAAAAGGCGCACGGTCTTCTGCAGATCTATAATATAAATTCCGTTGCGGGAGCCGAAGATGTACTCCTTCATCTTCGGATTCCAGCGCTTGGTCTGGTGGCCAAAATGAACTCCGGCCTCTAAAAGTTGTTTCATGGTGATAGTTGACATATTTATATCCTCCTGGGTTTTTCCTCCGTTCTCCTTTCGCGGCTGCTCATCCCCTTGCGGTGGACACCCAGCGCCGCTCAGAAAACGTGTGTATTAAATTTTTTTATTATAACATTCTCAAACTTCTTTGCAACTTTAATTTCTGGGCTAAGCGGCGGGAGAAGAAGTTGCCCAAATTCGACCAACGATTTTCCGCAAAGGGCGGGCTTGCCTCTGGCCCCTTCAGTGCCAGAATACTTGTTAAGTTCTATAAGCCGCATTGATCTTTACGTAATCATAAGATAAATCCGTAGTTAAAACAAAAGCTCTCTCCCGCCCTTGATGGAGATTAAGGCGTACTTCATATTCTTTCTTTTTCATTATTTCCGTGGCTTTCTTTTCGGCGACCGACCCTTTTCCCTGGCCCCGGCCGACGATTTGGACTTTATCGAAAAATATATCTATTTTATTTGGATCGATATTAACCCCTGCATATCCCGCAGCACACATGATCCGCCCCCAATTGGCGTCGGCCCCAAAGAAGGCTGTCTTTACCAAAGGCGAGCAAGCCACAGTCCTGGCTACTTTCTGCGCCTCCGCCACGCTCCGCGCTCCTTCTACCGTAATCTTTACTAATTTGGTTGCCCCCTCTCCATCCCGGGCTATCTTCTCCGCCAAAGCATAGAGGATCTGGCGCAGAAGCTCGGAAAATTTTTTATAGCCAGTGGTGTTGGGCTCTATCATCTTATTCTGGGCTTGGCCATTGGCTAAAACAAGAACCGTATCATTAGTACTCATATCGCCATCAATTATCACTAGGTTAAAAGTCTCCTTCACCTGCTCTTGTAAACATTTTTTTAGAGCCCGGGGAGAAATCCAAGCATCTGTAAGAACAAAGGAAAGCATGGTCGCCATCTGCGGGCTAATCATGCCCGCTCCTTTGGCTATGCCGGCCAAAGTAATCTCCTGCCCATTAACTTTTCCTTTTACTTTCTCGGCTTTAGGAAAAGTGTCTGTAGTAACTATGGCCCTAGCCACCTCCGCCAACCCATCCGCAGAAAGAGCCGAAACTAAAAGAGGTAATTTTTTCTTAATCTGCGTCACGGGTAAAAGACGACCGATTACCCCTGTGGAGGCCAAAAGCACTTTTGTCGGATCAATCTTCAAAAGTGCCGATACGGATTTGGCCAATTCCTGGGCATCCTTAAGTCCTCTTAATCCTGTACAGGCATTGGCACAGCCCGAATTAATTAATACAGCTTGGGCATAACCCCCCTTTAGTCTTTCCTTAGAGAGAATTACCGGCGCTGCTTTTACCCTATTCGTCGTAAATACACCGGCCGCTACGGCGGGATGCGGAGCATAAATGAGCGCTAAATCTGGATTACCATTCTTTTTAATTCCCGCTGCAATTCCGGCAGCTAAGAATCCTGGTACTTGAAAATGAGCAGGAAAATATTTGGCCATCAGCTCTCCTTATTCTTTTTACCGACCATGACATTTTTTATACTTTTTGCCGCTGCCGCACGGGCAGGGATCGTTGCGACCTACCTTCTTCCCTTCGCGCTTCATGGGTTTAGCTTTTATTTCTGTTTCCTCCCCATGACTTAGCACCAGCGGTTGGGGGCGCGGCGCTTCTATTTCCCTAATTTCCGGAGACTTAGCTATCTGGATCCGGAACAGCTTACTAATTGTTTCCTCTTTTATCTGCTGCACCAAATCCATAAACATCTCATATCCTTCTTTTTGGTATTCTTGCAGAGGGTTGCGCTGACCATAACCCCTTAAGCCAATGCCTTCTTTGAGATGTTCCATAGCCAGCAGATGTTCTTTCCAAAGGGAATCTATAGTCTGTAAATAAATTACCTGCTCCAGATGTCTTAATACTTCGGCGCCAAATTCCATCTCTTTGCGTTTGTAATATTCCCCCGCCTCCTGGATAATCCTTTCGACTAACCTATCCTTAGTCATCTGGGCAGCTTCTTCGGCCCGCACATTCAAACCAAAAGAAAAAATCCGCATCAAGGACTCATTTAAACGCCGATAATCCCACTCTTCGGGATAGGTTTTTTCATCCGCTATGGGTTCTACTACTCCTTCGGCCAGCTCGGCGATCATCTCCTGGATCTCCTCAGCCACCCCTTCTCCCTTGAGGACGCGCTTACGTTGGGCGTAGATTACCTCTCTCTGTTTATTCATGACATCATCGTATTCAAGGAGATGTTTACGAATATCAAAGTGGTGCGCCTCCACCCGTTTTTGGGCATTTTCGATAGCTCGGCTGATCAAGGAATGTTCTATCGGCTGCCCCTCTTCCATACCCAGGCGGCTCATAACCCCCGAGATGCGCTGAGAGCCAAAGATCCGCATAAGATCATCTTCCAAAGATAGATAAAAACGCGAAGTTCCCGGATCGCCTTGCCGCCCTGAACGTCCGCGCAGTTGATTATCAATGCGGCGAGATTCATGACGTTCGGTACCTAAGACATGGAGACCACCTGCGGCAATTACTTTTTTATACTCTTGGGCAGTGAGGGCCCGCATTTCTTCCAGAATTTTCTGGTAGGCCTCGGGATTTTGCTCTGGATCAATCTTGCGCCGTTGGGCTTCTTCTCGGGCCAAAAGCTCCGGATTTCCCCCCAGCATAATATCCGTTCCCCGCCCCGCCATATTAGTGGAGATGGTAATTGCTCCGAAACGGCCGGCCTGGGCAATTATCTTAGCTTCCATTTCATGGTATTTGGCATTCAAGACTTGATGGGGAAGTCTTTCCTGTTTGAGCATCTGGGATAATTTTTCAGAATTCTCAATAGATATAGTCCCCACCAACACAGGTTGGCCCCGGCGATGACATTCTTTGATCTCTTCCACTACTGCTTTGTACTTTTCTCTCTGGGTGCGGTAAATGACATCCGGAAAATCCTGGCGGATCATGGGCATATTAGTGGGTATCACCACCACATCCAGGTTATAGATCTTTTTGAATTCCTGCGCTTCGGTATCGGCCGTGCCGGTCATGCCCGCTAATTTCTTATACATACGGAAATAATTCTGGAAGGTGATGGTGGCCAAAGTTTGATATTCTTCGGCTATTTTTACTCCTTCTTTGGCTTCAATGGCTTGGTGCAATCCGTCACTCCAGCGGCGACCAGGCATCATCCGCCCGGTAAACTCATCGACGATAATAACCTGGCCATCTTTGATCACATAATTGACATCTTTTTGGAATAGCCAATAGGCTTTCACCAATTGGTGGATAGTGTGGATTCTTTCCGAAGTCTGGCGGTATTGTTCTTCTAAGGCCTGGCGAGCTTCCATCTTTTGCCAAGGAGTCAATTGGTCATTGCTATCAATAGCCTGGTACCCTTCTTCCAAGGAAGGAACCACAAAAGCGTCCGAGCGCCCGCGGGAGAGGAGTTCTAAGCCTTTTTCAGTCAGCTCCACAGAATTTGACCTTTCGTCGATAGCACAATAAAGCTCCCCTTCAAACTGGGAGAGAAGCTTTTGGCTGGATAAATAAGACTCCAAGCGGTCTATTTTGGTCTTCAAGGCCGGCTTCTGGGCTATTAAATCAAGAAAACGCGGGTTTTTGGGATCCCCTCTTTTTACTAACAAAAGTTTTTCAATTAGCGCGTCATTTTCGGGGTCTTCTTCTAAGAGGCGTAAAGCCTGATCCAAAATGCTCTCTATAAGGCGACTTTGATTTTGGCGCAGGCGGATGACCAGAGGCTTTAGCTCTTCGTAGTACCCTTCCTCGACATGCTCCACTGGACCGGAGATGATTAAGGGCGTGCGGGCTTCATCGATCAGGATGGAATCCACCTCATCGACAATAGCGTAATTCAGTTCGCGCTGCACCATGTCTTCAAAGCGAAATTTCATATTGTCCCGCAAGTAATCGAAACCAAATTCATTATTAGTTCCGTAAGTTACATCGCAGCTGTAAGCCTTCTGCCGTTCAGCATCATCCAGCTCATGGACAATCACTCCCACCGAGAGCCCTAAAAAGTTATATATGGCTCCCATCCAAGAGGCATCCCGCTTAGCCAAATAATCATTTACGGTGACGACATGAACTCCCTTACCCGTTAAAGCATTCAAATATACTGGCAGAGTGGCAGCTAAAGTTTTTCCCTCACCAGTCTTCATCTCGGCTATCTTTCCTTCGTGCAGAACAATTCCGCCCATGAGTTGCACGTCAAAATGCCTTTGGCCCAAAGTTCGTTTGGCGGTCTCCCTTACTACAGCAAAAGCTTCCGGAAGCAAATCATCTAAAGATTCCCCCCGATCCAGGCGGTTCCGAAATTCACCAGTTTTTGCTTTAAGCTCACTATCGCTCAATTTGGCCAGGGCTGGTTCTAAGGCATTAATGGCCAAGACCAGCGGTTTTAAGCGATTCAATTCCCGCTCATTTTTACTGCCAAAAATTTTTTGTAGGACTTGGAGGATCATCTTTTGAATAAGCTATTTGCCCTTGGCATTATAAAATTTTTCAAATAAAAACCCCGATAAACTTATCGGGGTTTTCGTTAAACCCATTAATAACTTAACATATTTTTTAGCAAATGGGAAGAGAAATAAAGGGATCTTAAGAGGTTTGCCTTAGGTAAGCCTGGGGATTGACCGGTACGCCCTGTATATGAACCTCATAATGAAGATGAGGCCCTGTACTGTTGCCCGTCATCCCAACCGTGCCGATAATCTGCCCTTTTTTAACTTTTTCTCCCGGCTTGGCCATTATATTTTTCAAATGGCCGTACAAGGTGGCAAAACCATGGCCATGATCCAGATAAATACTTCTACCCATTTCTGCCTGCCATCCAGCATACACTACCACTCCTTCAGCGGCAGCTACCACCGGAGTTCCTATAGGCGCGGAGATATCCACCCCTCGATGAGGTCGAGCTCCTCCGGCTGCTGGAGAGAGACGCGTTTCGCCAAATGCTGAAGAAATTGAGCCCATAACCGGCCATAGTGATGGAGTGGCCAAAAGAATTGCTTTTTGGTTTTGGAGGAGTCCTTGGATAATTTTTAAGTTGGATTCTTGGCGGGAAATTTCTCTTTCTAAATAATATATATCATTATGTAATTGCTGCACCAACTTTTCTTTTTCCAATTCTCTTAAAGAAGCTTCTTTTTCCCTTATAAATCTTGTTTCTGGCAAATCCTGGGTGATGATTTTCTTTTTATTCTCTATTAATTGGCTCTTCTTCTTCATGTTTTTAGCAGGCATTTGGGGAGAATTTTTTGCTTTTAATTCCTTTAATTCTTTTAGCTCATTCTCTACTTGCTTTTCCATTTCCCTTAATTTGGCTAATTGTGCTTCCAGGAAACCAATTTTCTGCATAAAGTTTTGCATCTCTTCTCTTTGGAAAGTGGCCTCGGCCCGCAAATGCTGCAATTCAGCCAGTTTCTTCCGCACATTAATATAGTTATAAATCAAGTAGGCAGAAACGATTAGCACAATAGTCAAGACTCCCGCCGCAATCTTAAGAAAGCGAGGAGATAAAAGGAATTTCTTTAGCCGTGCTGCTCTTTGGGAAATATACCCAGCTATGTAATCTTTATTAATTATCCTCATGATCCCTAAAATGATTTACCCTGCCGACCCAAAAACCATCGGTCACTTTTAAATGTATCCCATTTACCACAAATTATTATTTTTTGTCAAGAATTTTAAAAGCTGACCGTCTAACAGTTTTAATTCTCCCTACCTCATGAGCCCCTCTCCTTCGCGCCTATATTTGGGCGATTTTTAAAAAATAGGCGACAGCTAATTCTAAAACTGAAGGCTAAACTTCCAACAAAACAGCTATTTCATCACACTCAGGGAACTTAACGCATTTTATACAATCAGCCCAAATTTTATGGGGAAGAAGAGTCTTGTCTACGATTTTAAACCCAAATTTAAGGAAAAAATTGGGTTTATAGGTTAAAGCAAATATTCGATAAAGCCCCAAGGTTATCGCTTCGGAAAGGCAAGCTTCTATGAGTTTTGTCCCAATTCCCCGACGTTGGAAATCTTCCCTGACTACTAAAGACCTAATTTCCGCTAGGTCCTCCCAGCATATATGCATAGCACAGGTGCCTATAATATTCCCTTCCTCTTCATTTAAGTAAACATAAAAATCGCGCAGGTTATCATAAAGCTCGCTCAGGGAGCGGGGCAGCATCTCCCCTTTTTTAGCCGACTGTTCAATAAGCTTCTGAATTTCTTTCACATCTGAGATTTTTGCTTTGCGAATCCCCATTATCCGTGAACTCCTTTATGGTCATTTATGGTCATTTCTTTGCTTTGCTACCTAATCTCAGCATTTCTCGTGCGTGTGCTAAAGTCTTTTCCGTAATCTTCACCCCTCCCAGCATGCGGGCTATCTCTTCTTCTCTTTCCTTTTCTGGGAGGAGCTGGCATTCTACCACCGTTCTGCCGCCCTGAATTTTTTTGCTGACTTTATAATGAGCATCGGCTAAGGAGGCAATTTGGGGTAAGTGGGTGATACAAAAAACTTGATGTTCCCGGGAAATTTCTTTCAACTTCCGGCCCACCACTTCCGCCATCCCTCCCCCAATCCCGGCGTCAACTTCATCAAAGACTAAAGACTCTACTCCATAATCTTCAGCCAAGATGCGTTTCATGGCTAACATAATCCGGGAAAGCTCTCCCCCCGAGGCGATTTTGATTAAAGGACGCAATTCTTCTCCCGGGTTGGGAGAGATGAGAAATTCTACTCGGTCCAATCCCTCCTCTTCCAATTTCCCTTGGGGATTTTCTTGGACTTCGATGTGGAAACGAACCTTATTCATGCCTAACGTGGCCAATTCTTCTTTCACTTTGGCACTCAATTCTTTGGCAACTTTTTTCCTCTTAGCGGAAAGATCTTTAGCCCGGAGATAAGCGCCCGCGGCTAATTCACCAACTTTTTTTTGCAGATCGCTTATTTGCTCAGCGCCATTCTCCAGATTCCTTTTTTCTATTTCAATTTTTTCTTTATATCGCCAAACATCCTCAAAAGTTGGGCCGTATTTTTTCTTTAGTCTCTGGATCTCGTCTAAACGTAGTGATATTTCTTCCAAAAGCTTGGGGTCGAAAACAATTTTTTCGGCATAAGACCTTAGGGCAGAAACTATGTCTTCCAGCTGGAAAAGAGTACTCTCCAAGGCCGCAGCTAAAGGTGCTAATGTCTGATCGATCTTCAGCGCCTCTTTCAGGCGTTGCCAAGTAATTTGGAGGCGTTCAACGGCCGATCCCCTTTCGGCATAGAGGAGATCGACCCCTTGTTGGGCAAAAGAAAAAAGCTTTTCGGCATGGACGAGGCGAGCCCGCTCCTGAAGCAACTCTTGTTCTTCATTAGGTTCTCCAGGACACGGTGGCTTAAGCTTGGCCCGCGCTATCTCTTGTTCTTGAAAATTTAAAAGCTCCAGCCTCTCGGCTCTTTGTTTTTCTTTGCTTTCTAATTCGCTCAACTCAGCACTTTTTTTCTTCCACTCCTCATACAGCTGCTGATATTCTTGGCGAAGTGCCCAAAGACCTCCCGAGCGATCTAAAATTTCTAAATGCCTCTCTGGGTTGAGAAAGTGTTGGTGTTCGTGCTGACCATATATATGCGCAAGCTCCTCCCCCAGCTCAGCGAGCATATGTATGGTGATCGCTTGGCCATTTAAAAAGGCTCGGGACTTTCCTGAACGATGGATTAACCTTTTGATAGCCAACCCCTCGGATATTTCTAAAGGCCACTTACGCATAAATCGTAAATTAGCTGCTTCTTTAAGCTCAAAGAATCCTTCTATGGTAGCCTCTTCTTGACCGGTACGGATCATTTCTACAGATCCTTTCCCTCCCAGGAGCAGGCCAATGGCATCCACTAAAATGGATTTTCCTGCTCCCGTCTCTCCCGTAAGAACGTTAAAGCCCGGCCCAAATTGGATGTGGAGTTTATCCACAATGGCCAAATTGCTGATATGCAACTCCGTAAGCATCTACAAAATCAACGTTCTCCCCATTTAAACTTAGTTCTCAAAATTTGAAAATAATCCTTGAATGGTGACCTGATGAAAGAGACAGAATCCGGGGCCTTGCTGACTAAAACTTGATCAAAAGGTTGCAGGGGACAGCCCACTTGCCCGTCTAAGGTTAAACGGACATCGCTTTCCTCAGATTCTAATTTAAATTCCACCTTAACCCGGTCGGGAACTAAGAGCGGGCGATTGGTTAGGGCATGGGGGCAGATAGGAGTGATAAGAATAGAATCTAATGTGGGATAGACTATCGGTCCTCCAGCAGCCAAAGAATAAGCAGTAGAACCAGTAGGCGTAGAAATAATCACTCCATCACCTCGATACGTAGTTACATAAGCTCCATTAATACTACTTTTTATGTTAATTATTCTGGCTAAAACACTCTTAGTTATTACCGCATCATTAAGGACAGTATATTCCCCTATTAATTCTCCCCCCCTGATTACCTGCGCTTTAAGCTTCATGCGGCTTTCTATCTCCATTTTCCCTTCTAAAACCTGCCCCAAAACTGGGTAAAGTTCTTCTAAGGTTATCTCCGTTAAAAACCCCAATCCCCCCAAATTGACGCCTAAAATAGGAACATTTTTGCCGGCCATATCCCGTACGGCACTGAGGAGAGTTCCATCTCCTCCTAAAACTATAAGGAAATCAATCAGGCGCCCCATCTCTGCCCGAGAGCAGGCCAAGGCATTATTAATTAAAGAAGCTACTTGTTCTTCCAAGAATACTTGGACGTGTCTTTGGTTGAACCAAGTAGTAAGCTCTTTGGCTAACTCAATAGCTTCATTTTTATTGGGTTTTAAAATAAGGCCTACGCGTTTGCTCATAAAATCTCCTCGCCCGCGGGCAGGCGTTCATATAATTTTCCTTTGGCTATTAAAAGCGTTTTTAACATAAAAGAAGCCCCCTGTCTATATTTAAAATAAAGGCCATCAGCATAATGCTTTACGAATCCTAAATCTTTTTAACCACCCTTTTCCTGACCTGAAAATTGATTAGTTGTAACTATTTTAAGCGTCGAATTTGGCCAGGGCACTCCAACTCGAAATCCTGAAACACCGCTTCTTCCCTGTTCCCATGTACGTTTAAAATCTTAAGATTTCCGCTAAAAGCACCGGGGCCTGGGTTTATGCTCTGGCCAAAGAGACTGTGTCTCAATGCGCTAAAGGGAATAGAGCACGCTGGAGGCAGGCCAGAGGCAGGCCGGAGGCAGGCCAGAGGCAGGCATGAATGAAGAAGCATCGGCGGGAGAAGAAGTTGTTCAAAACTAACCAACGATTTTCCGCAAAGGGCCGGCGGATCGTTAAACTAAGCAAGATGATTAAGCTTCTAAATCCGCCCATACCCATGGAAGAACCACTGCCTCATCATTCTGAATGAATGCCTGCCTCTGGCCTGCCTCTGGCCTGCCTCTGGCCTGCCCCATGTCCATTAAAGAATCAGTGCCTCATTTTAATGAGCCTTTCGCCCGAAATATCTACAAATTTCAAAAATGATCGACGGTCAGGTGCCAAATAGATTGAAGAGAAAAAAAGAATATGCTAATTTAAAATAAAAAATCAAAAGATATCTTCATGAATCTTTTTAAAAGTGACGAAGAAGGAAAAGAGAAATTTATTCCTTTGGCCGACAGAATTCGACCCCGGAGCTTAGAAGAATTCGTCGGCCAGGAGCATCTTTTAGGACCAGGAAAGTTTCTCCGGGCCATCGTGGAAAAAGGCCATCTTCCTTCGCTAATCTTCTGGGGCCCGCCCGGAACCGGCAAGACCACTTTAGCCCATATCATTGCTCAAGCTACTAATTCCCACTTTGTGGCTTTTTCCGCCGTTCTTTCGGGCGTCAAAGAAATTCGGCAGGTAATTAAAGAAGCAGAAGAGATGCAGAGCCGCGGGCGGCGCACTATTCTTTTTATTGACGAAATTCACCGTTTCAATAAAGCCCAGCAGGATGCCTTCCTTCCTCACGTAGAAAGGGGAAATCTTATTTTGTTCGGAGCCACCACTGAAAATCCTTCTTTTGAAGTAAATTCCGCTCTCCTTTCCCGCTGCCGAGTCCTTACTCTGCGATTATTAACCCCTGCAGAAATATCGTTAATTCTGCAGCGCGCCCTTCATGATCGCGAAAGAGGCTTAGGAAATTTAAATGCCCATTTAACTCCCGAGGCCTTGAATTATTTGGCCGAAATGGCTCATGGAGATGCCCGGGTAGCTCTCAATGCCTTAGAAATGGCCGTTTTGACTACTCCGCCGAACCCGGAGGGGCAAAGGATTATTAACCTCTCCACGATCTCGGAAGCATTACAGCGGAAGGCCCTGCTCTATGATCGTGACGGCGAAGAGCATTATAATATAATCTCCGCTTTTCACAAAAGCTTGCGGGGAAGTGATCCCGACGCTGCCCTTTATTGGCTGGCGCGCATGCTCCAAGCAGGCGAAGACCCCTTTTATGTGGCCCGGCGCATGGTGCGGTTTGCTGCTGAAGATATTGGCTTAGCCGATCCCTGGGCTCTGATTATTGCTTTGCAGGCTAAGGAAGCCTTTCATTTCTTGGGACACCCTGAAGGGGAATTAGCCCTGGCTGAAGCAGCGGTTTATTTAGCCACTGCCCCCAAGAGTAATGCCCTTTATCGGGCTTACGGAAAAGCTTGTGCCGACGTAGAAGAAAAAGGCGCTTTGCCCGTGCCCCTGCATATCCGCAACGCCCCAACTAAGCTTATGGCCGAATTGGGATATGGTCGAGGATATAAATATGCTCATGACTATGAAGATGGGTTTGTGGAACAAGAATATTTCCCTACCGAGCTTGGCCCCAGAATTTATTATGAACCAACGGATAGAGGGATGGAAAAGACTATAGCTCAAAGGTTAGAAGTTTGGCGAAAAAGATGGCATCGTCATAAATAAATTTATATTGGAACTAAAAAAATCTTTAATGAAGGAGTTCTCTATGGGAAGCGTTATTAAGAAAAGAAGAAAAAAAATATCCAAACATAAACATCGCAAACTCTTGAAGAAGACACGCATTCAACGTCGCAAGCGCAAATAAGAGAAATAGGGTAATTATTTCTAACCCGCCGAAGGCTTGTCCACTCTTTCTTTTAATTCTTTCCCGACTTTAAAAAAAGGAAGTTTTTTGGGCAAGACTTCCACTTTAGCTCCTGTCCGCGGGTTGCGGCCTTGGTAAGCCTGATAAGATCTGACTGTAAAATTGCCAAACCCGCGGATTTCAATTCTTTCCCCTCTGGCCAAAGCTTCCGCCATCGAGGAAAAAATGGTATTTACAATTGTCTTCGCTTCCTGCTGCCCAAGATTGTTCGATCTTTCCATCAACTTTTGAATGAGTTGAAACTTAGTCATCGCCTCATTCTCCTTAAAATTATTTTAATTTCTTTATGTTAATATATAACATGAGCTATTTTTCTATGCAAACTCGAAATTATTAGGGTGGTTGTTTTAATTTAACCAAAGGGAGATTCGTACCCTCCCTTTTTTACCGCTTCCGACATCAGCTCTCGGCGCTTTTTTTCTAATTCTCTAACCTGGGTATTAATTGTTTCTATTTTTTTATCGATCTGATCAAGGGCTTCTTCTTTTTTTCTCAATTCCATATCACCGCCGCAGGGCTGCAATCGCAAAATTGATTTTTCCTTCTGTAAATTTTCCAATTCTTTTTGCAATTCCTTTATCTCTTTTTCAATCTGCTTCAACATAATCAAATCACCATTAATTTTTCAATCTTAATTACAACGGAGCAATTTTACTAAATTTTTAAAATTCAAGCAAGATTAAAATTTCCTGGATGGTAATCCTTCATTTCCCTAACCCCCTCTCCTCCGAGCGGCTAGGTCTTAATTAACAATAGGCTAACCTTGGGGGAAGTGGGAAAAGGCCTGCGGCAGACCTTTCACCTCCTTACGACCCAATCTTGCTGTTCTAATAATCCCTTCCTTAAGTGATGGATTATCCCGGAATTCGATCATTTTTATTTAACTTATACTATATCTATTTAGGGAAAAGGAAGCTTGATTTTACTTAACCAGCTGAGTAAGATCTGAATATTCTTTTAATCCTTGTAAGCTATGCCTAATATTGTTCTCTTTTCTCTGGGCTCGCAAATATCCAAATAATTTGGGGGAGGTAAATATGTCTACTTTATTGTACGAAAAAAAAGGATCGATAGTTATTATTACCATCAACCGGCCTGAGGTAAAAAATTGTCTTGACCCGGAAACAGATGAAAAATTGGCTTCTGCTTGGAAGAAATTTAAAGATGACGACGAAGCTCTCGTGGCCATTATCACTGGCGCTGGAAATGATTCTTTTTGTTCCGGTGCCGATTTAAAAGCTTGGCCGTCTTTTTTAAAACAAAAAGATGCCCATTTTCATAGACGCCGCGCCTATGATGGTCCCGGATTTGGAGGAATCACCCGCGGTATAGATATCTTTAAACCTATATTGGCCGCCATTAATGGCTATTGTTTTGCTGGCGGGTTAGAAATCGCCCTCGCCGCCGATTTACGCATTGCCGCCGAAAATGCCGAGTTTGGCTGCTTAGAAAGGCGCTGGAATGTAGGCTTAGGGGATGGAGGGACACAAAGATTATGGCGAATAATAGGTTTAGGCCGGGCCATGGAATTAATCATCACTGGAAAAAAGATAAACGCCCAAGAAGCTTTAGCTATAGGATTAGTTAATGAAGTAGTTCCCCAGGGCATGGCCCTGAAAAGGTGTTTAGAGTTGGCGGAAATGATCAGTCAATTTCCCCAAGGAGCCCTGCGTACAGATAAAGAGGCCCTTCTGCGGGGTATTGGCGAACCTCTGACGGAGGGATTAAGGATTGAAGCTATGCTTTTCAACACGCTCATCGGCACTCATGACTTTCATGAAGGTCCGCGAGCTTTTGCCGAAAAACGATCTCCTATTTGGAAGAACGATTGAAATATCTTTGGGACAAAAAAAATTGACGATATAATGCCAATGGGAAAGGCCCTCATCTTAAACACTATCCCCATGGATAATATGTTGCAATGGTGAGAAACGGCCGGAGGCAGGCCGGAGGCAGGCCAGAGGCAGGCATGAATGAAGAAGCATCGGCGGGAGAAGAAGTTGTTTAAAATTGACCAACGATTTTCCGCCAAGGGCCGGCGAATAATTAAACTAAGCAATATGATTAAGCTTCTAAATCCGCCCGTACCCATGGAAGAACCACTGCCTCATGATTCTGAATGAATGCCTGCCTCTGGCCTGCCTCTGGCCTGACTCTATTCCCCTTTAACAAAAATTTGCTCTTTATTGATTATCAAGCAGTCTCATGGACAGTGCATGGCCATTTAATAGACGAGCAAATCAAAAATACCTTGTTAGAAAATAAAATTTCCGGTATATTAGCAGCCAAAATAGAGCAGCTTTAAGAGAGCTGGAAATTAAATTATTATTCCATTGTCTTACACCAAAGAAACCTTTATTTATTAAGGGCATCTAAATAGTGGATATTGCAGACCAAATTTTGGTGCAAAAGGCTCAAGCAGGTGATTTTCGGGCCTTCCAAGATTTAGTGAATAGGTATGAAGGCAAAGTTTATCGTCTAGCCATGCGCATGCTTAGAAACCAGCAGGATGCGGAAGATGCTCTCCAAGAAACTTTTCTGCAAGTTTATCGTGGTTTGAAGAATTTTGAAGGGCGCTCAAGTTTTTCTACCTGGCTTTTTCGCCTGGCCACAAATGTGTGCCTCATGAAAATACGCCACCGCGGAACTGAACCTTCGCAATTACTTCCTCTGGAAGAATATCTTCCCCAACATGAAGAAGGTCAACACCCTCTTATTCAAGATTGGCCCGATCTGCCCGATGAAATCCTTTTGAACAAAGAGTCGCGAGAAAAAATGATGGAGGCCTTAGAAAAATTGCCTCCCGAATATAGAGCCGTATTCGTCTTAAGGGATTTAGAAGGCTTATCAAATGCGCAAACGGCTGAGGCCATGGGCATTTCCGTCCCCGCCGTTAAATCAAGACTCCACCGAGCTCGCTTAGCCCTGCGTGGTCTTCTTTCAGCATATTTCGAAAAGAAAAAAATAAAGGACGGATGACCATCGATTAAAAAGGGGGAAACGATGAATTGCCAAGAAATACTCGAAAAACTTTCGGATTACATAGATGGCGAACTCGACCCCAAACTTTGCCAAGATCTGGAAAAGCACATGGTGGATTGCCACCCTTGTTTAATCTTTGTGAATACTTTTAAGAAGACGCTCACCCTTTATAAATTTGCTTGCTGTGAACCTTTGCCCAAAGAAGTCCACCTCCGCCTCCACGACTATTTAAAGAAGAAATGCCAGGAATAAAAAATTCCCTCAAATTAAAACTATCCTCTTAAATCAAATAGATATCCACTCCTGTCCTTCCTCTTAATTTTAAGCCGCCCTCCCTTTGCGGAAAATTTAGGGGGAGTTTGGCTCTTTTTTGCCCAGGTTAGCAGGGTTTTTAATTGAGTTGTCATAAATAAAGAGATATGTTAATTTTTTTCTATGAATTATGTTAGCACGCGGGGATGGGCTGAAAAAAAGCCGGCCAAAAAAGTAATCATTCAGGGTTTAGCCGAAGATGGTGGGCTTTACGTACCCGCTACTTTTCCCCGAATTACGGTCAATTCTGCTCTTGCGCAAATGCCCCCTATTTCCTATGCTTCCCAAGCAGCTCTAATCTTAAAATCTTTTCTCACTGATTTCTCAGAATCTGAGCTTAATTCTGCTTGCCAGGAAGCCTATGGAGAGAAATTTGATCAAGAGGCTATTGTTCCCTTAAAGATTTTAGATAAACAGATAGCGGTTTTAGAACTTTGGCACGGTCCCACATTAGCTTTTAAAGATTTGGCTCTCCAATTAATGCCTCGTCTTCTCTCTTTAGCTCTAAAAGAAGAGGAGGAAAAGTATGAATTAGTGATTCTAGTGGCCACTTCGGGGGATACCGGCAAAGCGGCCTTAGAAGGGTTTGCTGACGTTCCTGGCATCCGTATTTTTGTTTTTTACCCTCATGCCGGAGTAAGTGAAATTCAACGCTTACAAATGGTGACTCAACGTGGCCAAAACGTGGGCGTATGTGCCGTATTGGGAAATTTTGATGATGCCCAAAATGGAGTAAAGCAAATCTTTGGGGATGCCCAAATCAATAAAGAACTGCAAAAAATTAACCTTCGTCTTTCTTCGGCTAATTCCATCAACTGGGGCAGACTTGTCCCGCAGATAGTTTATTATTTTACGGGCTACCAACAGATGGTAGGAGCCGGACTAATTACTTTGGGTGACCCAATTCTAATCTGCGTGCCCACCGGCAACTTCGGAAACATTTTAGCGGCCTTCTATGCTCAGCAATGCGGCCTGCCTGTTTCCATGTTCATATGTGCTTCTAACCGCAATAAGGTGCTCACTGACTTCCTTCGCCAGGGAATCTATGACCGGCGGCGGGAGTTTTATCGTACCGAATCACCTTCTATGGACATTCTAATCTCTTCTAATTTAGAGCGCCTTTTATTTGAACTGAGTGGCCGAAATCCTGAATTAGTCCGCTCTTGGATGAAAGATTTGGAAGTAAAAGGCTGGTACCGCCTTCCGGATGAGAAAATTTACCATTTGCAGTCTGGGTTTTACGGCGGCTTTGCTGATCGCCAAGCAACCTTGCAAGCTATCCAGGAAGTATTTAGCCATCATGGCTACTTGATTGACCCGCATACCGCCGTGGGATATCACGTGCTCCACAAATATCGCGAAGAAACCGGTGATGGAACTCCGGCCCTCCTCGCCGCCACAGCCAGCCCTTTTAAATTTAATGTAGCGGTCTTAGAAGCCTTGGGGAGAGAGACAAAGGGTAAAGATGAATTCTCCCTGCTCCGCGAATTATCAGCCTTATCCGGACAACCAATCCCTTTTCAATTGGCGGAGTTGCCAAATCTGCCGGAAATTCATAAAAATGTCTGTCGCAAGGAGGAGATGGCCGAGGTAATTATGCATTTCTTAAAAAAGAGTTGATGCGGGGTAAAAAGCATTCTTCCAATGCGAAATACTTTTTATGGGCCGGGCCTGAAATAGATGGTCAATTCCTCTAGATTAGGCACGAAAATTTTTTTATAGAAACAAAGAACATTTATAGTCCAGGAGGTTTTTAAAGTTGGCCGATAAATTAATGTCCGCCGCGGAAGCAGTTGAACTGATAAAAGATGGAGATACGGTCACTATTTGCGGCATAATTGGTGCTCTGGTTCCGGAGAAAGTACTTTCTGCCTTAGAAGCGCGATATTTACAAACAGGGGCACCCCGCCATATTACCGCCGTATTCCCAGTGGCGGTGGGCGATGTCTACGGCATCTCCGGAGCTGATCATTTAGCTCATGAAGGATTGCTGAAAAGAGTAATCAGTGGTTCCTATGTCACCGCTCCGGCCTCCGCTCCCCCGCCTAAGTTAGTGGAGATGATCTACAAAAACAAAGTTGAAGCCTACAATTTCCCCATGGGCGTACTTATGCACTTGCATCGTGAAATAGCCGCCCGTCGCCCAGGTCTGATTACCCAAGTGGGCCTTAGAACTTTTGTAGATCCCCGGCTTGAGGGAGCCAAAATGAATAAGCTCACTCAAGAAGATCTGATTGAATTAATCAACCTCCACGGCCAAGAATACCTTTTTTATAAATCCTTCCCTATTAACGTAGCCATCGTTCGCGGAACCACCGCAGATGAATTCGGTAACATTACCATGGAGCATGAAGGCTCCTTCTCTATCGTGCTAACGCAGGCCATGGCCGCCCATAATTGCGGGGGCAAAGTCATCGCCCAAGTAAAAAGAGTAACCACTCCAGGTAAGTTAAATCCGCAATTGGTTAAAATCCCGGGAATCATGGTTGACGCCATTGTTATTGATGAAGATCAGAAGCAAGCCACCGGCATAACTTACGATCCCGCAGTGAGCGGGGAAATTAGCAAACCTCTGCGGCAAATCGAACCCGTTCCCCTAAGCATAGAGAAAGTAGCCGCCCGGCGTGCCCTCATGGAATTGCGGCAAGGCGATATCGTCAATTTGGGCTTTGGCATCCCCTCTTTAGTCTCCCCCGTGGCGGCCGAAGAAGGATTAATCGGAAAAATTTTTTTCACTATCGAACATGGGGCCATAGGCGGAATTCCCCTTGCGGGACTCCAATTTGGCGCAGCCCTTAACCCAGAAGCTATTATCGAATCAACGGCCCAATTTGACTTTTTGACCGGTGGCGGAATTGATGCCGCCATTATGGCTTTTGCTGAAGTTGATGCTCAGGGTAATGTAAACGTCAGTCGCCTGACCAAAATTCCTCATGTCCTTTCTGGCGCCGGGGGATTTATCGATATCCTCCATAGCGTCCGGCGCATTATTTTTTGCGGCACCCTCACGGCGGGGGGAATTGCGGCCGAGATCAAAGATGGTCGGCTTGACCTAAAAAAGGAGGGGAAGGTCATCAAATGTGTGCGCCAACTCCAGCACCGCACTTTTGATGCCCAATTTGCCTTAGAAAAAGGACAAGAAGTAATTTATATTACCGAACGGGCTGTATTTCGTTTAAAGCCGGAAGGCTTGGTACTTACGGAAATTGCTCCAGGAATTAACCTCGACCGAGCTATACGTCCGGTGGTAAATTTCGATTTAAGAATTTCCCCGAATTTATCGCTCATGGATGAACGCCTCTTTAAAGCGGAGCCCATGGGTCTAAAAAATTCCCCTGCTTGGGTATAAAGAAAAGGAGGTCATTTCATGGCCATTCTCAGAGGAAGACATTTTTTGCAAATCCCCGGACCGACAAATGTTCCGGAACGTATTTTACGCGCCTTAGGCAAACCGACTATTGACCACCGCGGACCAGAATTTGGGCAAATGACCCGAGAAATAATAAGCGGCTTGCAAGAAATCTGTAAGACTACTGGGCGGGTAGTTATCTATCCCTCTTCGGGAACTGGGGGTTGGGAAGCGGCGTTAGTAAATACCCATTCTCCAGGTGACAAAGTTTTAATTTACGAAACTGGCTTTTTTGCTAATATGTGGCGCAATTTGGCCAGCAAACTTGGCTTGCAAGTGGAATTTTTACCCGGAGATTGGCGGCGAGGTGTGGAAGTCGAGCGACTCTTTGATAAGTTAAAGGAGGACAAAGAAAGAACGATTAAATCTGTCTTAGTCGTCCACAACGAAACCTCCACAGGGGTGGTTAGCCGTCTACCTTTAATTCGGCAAGCCCTGGACCAGGCGGACCATCCTGCTCTGCTTATGGTAGATACAATTTCCTCCTTAGCTTTAATCGATTATCGTCATGATGAGTGGGGAGTTGATGTAACTATTTGCAGTTCTCAGAAAGGACTGATGTTGCCTCCAGGTCTGGCTTTTAATGTGGTAAGCGAGAAGGCTTTGCTTGTCTCCCAGGCAGCTCATCTTCCTCGTTCCTATTGGGATTGGCAAGCGGTAATTAATGCTAATCAAAATGGCTTCTTCCCTTATACCCCGCCCACCAACCTTCTCTTTGGCCTGCAAGAAGCCTTAAAGATGATCATGGAAGAAGGTTTAGAAAATATATTTGCCCGGCATAATCGTTTGGCCGAAGCCACCCGCCGGGCCGTCAAAGCCTGGGGTTTAGAAATAAACTGTTTGTCGCCGGAAGAATACAGTAATTCGGTAACGGCCGTGCGCGTTCCTGAAGGCTGCGATGCTGATAATTTGCGCAAAATAATCCTGGAGAAGTTTAATATGTCCTTGGGCAATGGCTTGGGTAAACTTCAGGGTAAAGTTTTCCGCATTGGCCATATGGGGGACTTTAATGAACTCATGCTCGCTGGTACTTTAAGTGGTATAGAAATGGGCCTAGCCATAGCCAAAATACCTTTCCATAAGGGCGGAGTGCAAGCCGCCATCGATTATTTGGCCGGGAATGAGTGAATTTTCTCTTATGCTGGCCGCCGAAAGGCTAAAGGAGCAGAGGAAGATGGACGAAGACCGACTCTTAGAATTGGCTCAAGATGAAAGGTTCATTCCGGGAATCTACAACTATTGTGATCGTTGGTGTGCCCGCTGCCCTTTCACCCGCCGCTGTTTAAATTTTGCCTTGGACCAAGAAGAATTTGCGGATGCCAAAGCTCAAGATATTCGCCATGAATCTTTTTGGAAAAAGATGGGTGAAATTTTGGCCCAGACGCAAAAACTTTTAGAAAGAAAAGCTAAGGAATGGGGCATAAATTTAGAAGAACTGGCCTCCGCGAATGACGAGGTCAGTTTACGCCAGCAACATGAGACTGTGGAGAATCATGTCCTCTCCCGCGCGGCCAGAGCTTACAGCCAAAAAGTAACAGATTGGTTTGCGGCTCGAGAAAATATCTTAAAAGAAGCGGGAACATTTGCTTATGCCGGTATTGAGTTACCAGAAGCCCTTGAAGTAATCCATTGGTATCAATATTTCATTCCCGCTAAAATTGCCCGCGCTCTTTATGGCCTCTTAGAAGATGATGCTGATTTGGCCCAAGACGCTGACGGCTCGGCTAAGATCGCCCTCATCGCCCTTGACCGCTCTTTAGCGGCCTGGTCGGTAGTATGGCATTTTAACCGCTTTCTGGCCGAAAGCATTGAGGAGATTATTTCTTTCTTGGCCATCTTGCGCCAAGCCGTAGAAGAAACTTTTCCCCACGCTCGGTCATTTAAACGCCCTGGTTTCGATACTGAGGCTTAAAGTATTCATTTGGGACAGGGCGGGGGAGAAGCGAAATTAAAATTAGGCTAAATTTTAAAAAGTTACCGCCCGTCGGCGATTAAGGCCGAGGCCAATTCGGTAAAGTCTTTAACTCTTAAATCAGGTTGGAAAGGGGAATCTTCATCCGGCAGATTATATCTATTTACATAGGCCGCCTTGTAGCCGCAAGATTTAGCACCTACTAAATCAAACGGGTGGGCCGAAACCATCATACATTCATTAACCGCTAAATTTAAAATTTGGGCGGCGCGGCGATAAACTCCAGGGTGGGGTTTAAAGGCGCCCACAATTTGCACAGAAATTACTTCATCAAAATCCCATTTGACCCGCTGCTTCACTAAATAATCCAAGTAAGTAGCTTCTCCATTAGAGAGGACTACTAAACGATAAACTCCTTTCAATCGGCCCAGGGCAGGCAAAACTTCTGGAAATGGAGACAATTCTTGCCAAGCGGCCATGAAATTTTTGACTTCCTCCGGCGAGGCCTGCAGGCCATTTAGAGATAAGGTATAAACGAAAGCTCGCCGCGCTGTCTCTAAATATCCACTGTGGCCTAGCATTAAAATATTATCTTGGTATTGTTCAATTCTTTGGCGGGCCCGCCATTGTTCCCAAAAGCGCGCTGGCGATATTTGGGCGTTTTTGGCCTGCAAAAATTGCCCAATATGGGGAATTAAACTTCCTCCCAAGTCCAGAATAGTACCGAAAAGGTCAAAAGTCAGAGCTTTAACTAAATTAAATCTGGTCATCTTCCCTCCTCTATCTTTTCCTCCTCTTAGAAACTGCCTCGCCCTGGATTGAATGGGTAAGAAATAACTACTGCCTCATGATTCTGAACGAAGGCCCTTACATCAACGGTTAGCCATTTATTAATTAGGGCATAGTCTCTTACCGGATGGGGTATAGCCAGTCCTTAAACCGTTCTTCTTTACCCGCGCAAATGGCGGAGATAAGATTAGCTATCTTACTAGTAATCGGACCAGGAACTTCACCTAAAGGACGATTCTCAATTTTATATATAGGCATTACCCGCCGGGATGTGCTCGAAATAAATATCTCTTCGGCCTCAAAAAGCTCTGCAGGCCTGATTGGTCTTTCGCTAACTTTTATACCAGCATGAGGTGCTGCTTCTAAAATTGAGCGTCGGGTAATACTCGAGAGAATCCGTCCTAAAGGAGGCGTCATTAAGATACCATCTTTAACTAAAAATACTGACTCTACGCTTCCTTCGGCCACCAAACCGTGGGTGTCTAACATTATACCTAAGTCAAAACCCCGGCGCTGGGCATCCAGGCGGGCCAGCATGCCATTTAAATAATTTGCCGCCACTTTGGCCTCGATGGGCACAGTCTCCGGATGCAGCCTTCGCCATTTACTGAGACAAGCGCTGATCATTTTCGGACTATCCTTAGGTTTATACTCTTCTTCAGTAAAAGCAAAGACGGAAAGCTCCATTCTGGGGTCGGATACAGTTACGGTGAAGGTTTCTTGACCAAAAAAGCCCACAATTTTTACATAACCCTGCGTAACTTTATTGGCCTTGACCGTGTCCACTACAGCCTGCATTATTTCTTCCTTGCTTTGGGAAAGTCGCATATCCAAAAGTTCTGCTGATCTTATTAAACGGTCAGCATGATCCGCCAAACGAAAGGCAGCGGGGCCTGCCGGTGTAAGATAAACTCCTAATACTTCGAATATAGCTGACCCTCTGGTTAAGCTATGCGACATTAAATGCACGGTCGCTTCTTCATAAGGAATTAACTTTCCATTGCGCCAAGCTTTTTTCTGCGCAGCCAATTTTTCTTCCTCCTTAATTGAAAAATTTTTCTCAGAAAATTTCAGCAAAGACGTACTTGCGGCCCATAAATATTGATCATAATTGTTTGACCAGAAAATAGCGATCTCTGAAAAAATCCTTCAGGATGTTATTTTGTCTTTCTGCGCAAGCAGGAATCCAGTTTTTTTAAGGCATTTCTGGACTTCCGCTGCCGCGGGATTGACCAAAAAGTCGGTTTTTCAGAAACCTCAAATAATTTTACCTGCAAGTGAGCAAATTATGAAATAAGTTAAGATTAAAAGCAAGTTTAAATTTATTTTCTCTATGCCCTCCGAGCTCTCTGTACTACATACTTGCAAACTCTTTAAATTTTATTAAGAAAAAGGATGGCTCTCACAGAGCTCTCAGAGCGCCAAGAGAAATAAATGAAAAAAAATATTAAAAAATATAAATTTTTGCTCTGCGTTCTCTGTGGGCTCTGCGAGAAATAAATTTTTGGTTGCGGCTTTGCCGCGCTGTGGTAAATCCAGAATTTCCTCTTTCCTCGGAGAATGTGTCGCAATGGCCAGAAATGGCCGGAGGCAGGCCGGAGGCAGGCCAGAGGCAGGCCAGAGGCAGGCATGAATGAAGAAGCATCGGCGGGAAAAGAAGTTGTTCAAAATTGATCAACGATTTTCCGCAAAGGGCAGGCGGATCGTTATGCTAAGCAAGATGATTAAGCTTTTAAATCCGCCCGTACCTATGGAAGAGCCACTGCCTCATGATTCTGAATGAATGCCTGCCTCTGGCCTGCCTCTGGCCTGCCTCTGGCCTGCCTCCGGCTTGCCTCCAGCCCCTTCACCAAAAGTTACTTATTTAATATGACCCAGTCTCTCGGAGGAGATGACAAAGGTGAGGGGGGTTCAAAATTCCTCTGCGTCCTTGGCGTGCTTGGCGGTGAACAACAAATTAAAAAAAGCTAAGCGCGCTCATGCCGCTCTCCCCATAGGAATATAGAGCAAATAAATGTGGTGGCCAATAAAAGCAGAGCCGCTATGGAAAAACTATAATAAAACCCAAGATTATCAATTAAATACCCCAGTAAGGGCGTTAATACTCCGCCCCCTTCCATACTACTAAAAAAATATATGCCCAGAACTGCAGAGCGACGGTGTTCAGGAGTCTTAGCCATAATGTAAGATTCGGAGACGGGCATACGCACGTAGATAATAATGCCTATCAGCAGAAGCAAGACACCTACTCCTAACCAAGAGGAAACAAAATTGAGGAGGTATATCACCGGCCCAGTTAAAAACAAGACCATGAGCAGAACAGGAATTGCCCCAAAACGATCGGATAAATATCCGCCGATGGGGCTCACCCAGAGACCGGCAGAGTAGATAAATGCAAAAAAAGCACCGGCCTTTGCCTTACTAAAACCCACTTGATCTACTAAAAAAAGGGGAATAAATGACATAGCCGCAAATAGCACGGCGGCAGTAAAGGTGCTTAAGAAAATAACCAAACCCAAAGTCCGTATTTGCCCAGCGGGCATTTTTGCCGCGATGGTTTTTTTCGTGCTCTCTTTTTTAACTGCTTCTCCCAATCTTCTTTTCTTCAAAATTGTATAAAAAAATGCCCCATACGCCAAAGTAGGCAGAGCCAGACCAAGGAATGATCCGCGCCAGCCAAAATAAGCAGCAATGGCCGCAGCTATTAAAGGAGCCAGAAAGAAACTTGCTCCACCGCCGATCATGTGTAATCCCAAAGCGCGCCCTTGATAAACTTTCTCAACCGCTGCCGAAATCATGGGCGGAGCCGCTGGATGATAGCCTCCGCCCATTATGCCCATAAGAGCCAGGAATAAGATGAGCATGGAAAAACTATGCGAAAGCCCCACTAAAAATCCGGCCAGGGCTACGCCACATATACCGATAGCCATCATCAACCGTGGCCCCAGACGATCTGCTAACCATCCCGCAGGAAGTTGGCCCAGACCATAAGAAAGATTGAAAGCCGAGATAACTAAACCGGCTTGGGTATAGTCCAGGGCAAAATCACTGCGGATCATGGGCGAAAGAGGAATAGGTAAAGAAGTCAACAGGTGATGGCTAAAGTGCGCTAACACGAAGAAAAAGAGGATCCCGGGAATAGGTGCGCGAGGAGCAGTGCCATGAGGAGCAGTGCCATCCATTGCTTTAATTCCCTGGATTATTTTTGAAAGACATGAGGGCCTGCATATTCGGCAAAGGAACCTCTTTAGCGAAATCACACCCCACGGTAAGAATGTATCCCGGTGACTTTCCCCAGGCCTGCAAACAGGCTCGGGCTTCTTCGAGGACTTCGTTGGGCGTGCCCGAAAGGAAGGCCCCAGTGGGGGAAACATTCCCCGCTACACAGATCTTGCCCCCCAATATTTCTTTGGCCATGCTCAAATCAACTTTACTCTCCAAGCTAAAGCAATGGGGTTTGATATTTAAGATATCTCCCAAAATTTTAGTCGTGTCCCCGCAAATATGAATCATAGCGTATTTTCCTTTCCCCTTTAGCCGCCGGGTAAGTTCCGCCAGCGCCGGAGCGGAAAAATTGCGAAAGGTGGCCGGGGAAATTAAATCTCCCGAAGCAGCGGGATCAGAAAAATTTGCTCCGCCAATGTCCGGATGTTCCAGTACAGGTTCCAGCAAAGCCCAAATTAATTCGGTAGCAAAGCTAATAAGTTTCTTTAACCGATCTGGATCGTTGATCGTGGCCATCATCGTCGCCTCCACCCCTAAGATACGGGAAGCAAAAGTAAAAGGAGCCCATTGGGTGGGAATGATCATCGTTTCTTTTCCAATGACGTCTGCTACTAAATGATGGGAGCGGATGATCGCTTGCATAATCGGATTTTGTTTTACTTTTTCCATCTGCAGTTTATCCAATTCATCTAAAGTTCTTATTACTGACCCTTCCAACGCCGGATAACTCGCCGAGTCATCCTTTATCGGACAGCCCAAAAAGCTGATCGGGTAATTAAGAAAATTGGAACCAGTCCAAATAAGATCATGTTCAAACAGACGATAATACTGAATAAAGACCTCCGCAATTTGGGCTGGATCTTCTTTAATAGCCGCAAAAGTTTTTCCAGCTTTATTTACGGCCCATGCCCCGCCGCCGATCAACGTAACCGGCAGGCGCGGCGTTTTTCGTAACTCAAAAGCCATCTGCACTATTTCTTTACCGGTCATGTTCTCACTCCTTTATTTTTTCTTACCAATTAACTTTTCCTTTGGCCAAGGCTTCTTGGAAAACTTGGGGATCTCTTTGAGCTAATTCAATAACTGCTCCATTAGGCTCTCTTATGAAAACCAATTTTATTCCGGGAGTCGGTTCAAAGGGTTCTCCCAAGAAATCAGCACCTTTGGCTCGCAAATTTTTTAAGGCCGATTCAAAATCATTTGTCTTTATCCCAATGTGATGCACTCCGTAATGTTCGCGGGGGTCAACAGGCTCAGCCGCCTTCCCCATAGACATCAGCTCTATCATGGTATCGCCCAAGCGCAAGAAGACAATGCGCCTATCGTTTGTAAGATACCTTTGCAAAATTGCTTGGGCTCCGAATAAACGTTGGAAATAATCAACGGATGCCTCGATATCCCGGCATCTGATGGCCAGGTGTTCAATAGCATAATTCATGTCTCTTCCTCCTTTCTTTTCTTAATCCAAAGACAATTCTTTTAATTTAGCTTTGGTAGGTATCCCTTCTTCATTCCAACCTCTTTCTTGGTAATATTCGGCAAGCATTTCATCTAAATGCACCACCTTTCCCCGAGTTGGTCCTTGGGGAAGCGGTTCTTTAGTCAGACGGGCCGGCAAAGAATCATCTTCTTTCCGGAAGCCGGCTTTCACCAAAAAAATCCGTTCCGCATTAAAAATCCTTTCACCACTTTTCATTAATTCTTCCATGGAATATTCAGCTCCCGTGGCGGCGTTGAGATATTCCAAAATCCCCTCGGGGAATATCTCCAATTCGGGACGCAAAAGATGGCGCACCGCAAAGAAGATGCATAAACCAGCAGCATCTATTATGGCAAAAACATCTTGCCAAAATTTAACTAACCGAGCTTTACCTTTCCATTCATGAGGATCAACTGGTTTAGGAATGCCTACCATTTCGCAATAGGCCATATGGGCCCGGCAGTGGGATGCTCCGATCGGAGAAGTGGCATAATTTAAACCTTGCCCCTGCAATCCGCGGGCATCATAGCCGGGCAATTCTAATTTCTTAGAAACCATAGCCAATTCTGGATGCCCATAACGTTGCGCCAGACGGTAACTTCCTTCCGCCAACTCCTTTCCCAAACCTTCTTTTAGACCAGTCTTTCGCACCAACTCCACTAAACCTTTGCCGTCACCCCACAAGATAGGCATCCCGGTTTGTTTCTCCGTTAGGTAGCCCCGCTCATAAAGTTCCATAGCACAAGCAATAGTACCACCCATGGTTATGGTATCTAAACCTAATTCGTTGCCTAAGTAATTAGCTTTGGTTATCGCCGCCAGATTATCCACTAAACAAAGAGCACCCAAAGCAAACCCCGTTTCAAACTCGGGCCCTTCGCCTTCTCCGGCAAAATCTGGTTCTTCCACTTTGGTCACCCGAGCGCAAGCTATTGGACAGGCCCAACAGGCCCGAGTCTTAACCAGATATTTTTGAGTTAGAGTCTGTCCTGTGATGGCCTCCCAGCCATCAAATGTTCCCTGTTGCCAGTTTTTAGTAGGAAAAACGCCAAATTTTTGTACTAAAGGCGTCATTACCCCTATAGTCCCGTGTTGACTTAAGGGGGAAGGGCCGGCTTTGGTTGCTTCTCTAAATTTAGTCATTACTTTTTTTTGAATTTCTTGAAAATATTTTTTGTCGGCCAAGGGAACGGGATCTTTTCCTCTCACGACCACGGCTTTCAGGTTTTTAGAACCCATAACTGCTCCTACTCCACAACGACCGGCGGCCCGATCACGGTCATTCATAATCGAGGCAAAGAGGACCAATTTTTCTCCGGCCGGTCCTATGCAGGCTACTTTTGCTTTAGAGTCCGTTTCTTTCAAAAGCTCCTCGGTTGTTTCAGGCACCCATTTGCCCCAGAGATGTTCTGCTGACCTAAGCTCTGCTTTTCTACCTTCTATCCATAGATAGACAGGCTTGGCTGAACGGCCTGAGAAAATTAAAACATCATAACCGGCCCATTTTAATTCTTTAGGGAATTGACCGCCGGCATTCGAACAGGTAATAGCTCCCGTTAAAGGGCTTTTGGTCATCACCATATAGCGCGAGCCAGTAGGCGCAGCAGTCCCCGTCAGCGGACCCGTGGCCATGATCAGCATATTTTCTGGAGAAAGGGGATCGACCCGGGGATCAAGTTCCTTGTTTAAATAATAAATACCCAAGCCCCGGCCACCTAAATAATCTTTGGCTACTCGGCCAGTTAACTCTTCTTCTTTAATTTCTCCCCGTGTAAGATCAATCCGCAATACCTTCCCGCGCCATCCAAACATAATTTTCTCCCCCTTCTTTAAAAATTCTGATTATTTTTATTTGCTTACATCCCTAAATAAAAGTCAAGAAATTTTTTCTTCACTTTTCCTATTCTATATTGCCAGGCCAGCAAAAATAAGATAATTTCAAAATTGGGCAAAGCAATTTATCTTTGAAAGAAGGAGGTGCTAATCATGAAAAAATTTTTTGCCTTTTTTCTCTTGGCCATTATAGTACTTATAGCAATTTTCTTATTACTACCGGCCCCCATTAACCCTATTGCTTATAATCCTCCTCCCAAACCCGAATTAAAAGGTGTTCTTGCCCCCAATAACCTTCTGCTAAAGGCCGAACTTCTGGCCTTAGGAAAGATCAATGGGCCGGAAGAAGTGGCCGTGGATAAAAAAGGATTAGTTTATGGAGGAACTGAGGAAGGAAGAATAATGCGTCTATTTCCGGATGGGAAAATGGAGACTTTTGCCGAAACCAAAGGGCGACCTTTGGGTCTGCAGTTTGATCAGAATGATAACTTAATTGTCTGTGATGCTTATAAAGGATTGCTTTCCATAGCTCCAGATGGAAAAATCAAAGTCTTAGCCGATTCTGCTGAAGGAATTCCTTTTAAATTCACGGACGCTTTGGATATTTCCCAAGATGGCATGATCTATTTTACCGATGCCAGTTCTAAATTCAGCCAGGCCGAATATCTTTATGATCTTTTAGAATCACGGCCCCATGGCAGGTTTTTAAGCTACGACCCCAAAACTGGCCAAGTCAAAGTCTTGCTGAAAAATCTTTATTTTGCTAATGGCGTAGCTCTTTCTGCTAAGGAGGATTTTGTCCTGGTTAATGAAACTTATCGCTACCGGATTATCCGCTATTGGCTAAAAGGCCCCAAAGCTGGAACTCATGAGGTCTTCATAGAAAACTTGCCAGGATTTCCAGACAACATTTCTTCTAATCGTAAAGGCAAATTCTGGTTGGCCTTATTCACGGTCCGTAATGACGTGGTGGATAAAATCCATCCCTACCCTTTTCTAAAAGCCCAATTATCTAAACTACCCAAAGCCCTCTGGCCTAAACCACTACCATACGGATTGGTGCTGGCTTTAGATGAAAATGGAAAAATAATTCAAAGCCTCCATGAACCTTCTGGTAAGCACCTCAAAGAAATTACCTCGGCGCGAGAATACGGAGGTTATCTCTATTTAGGCAGCTTGCACAACGATCGCATTGGCAAATTTAAGCTTCCCTAAACTGTATGCCTAATAAAAATCTTTCGGAAAGCCAAATATTTTATGGGTGGATAATAACTGGCTTAGTTTTTCTAAACTTGGCCATTGCTTATGGCGCCCAATATTCTTTCGGCGTCCTCTTCCCTTCTTTAATAGCGGAGTTTCAATGGAATCGCCAAAGCCTGGCCGGGGCCTTCTCCCTATATGCTTTTATGTACAGCTTTTTAGGAATAATCTTGGGCCGATGGGCAGACAGATTTGGCCCTCGCCCTATTCTCCTCTTGGGCAGTATATGTTTGGGGTCGGGGATCGCCTTAATCAGTCAAGTAAAAGCTCCCTGGCATCTTTACTTATTCTATGGACTCTTGGCTTCTTGGGGAATGAGTGCTACTTATATCACGGCCAACCCTACAGTAGTGAAATGGTTTATTGAGAAAAGAGGAATGGCGGTAGGCATTGGGCAGTCTGGTTTGGGAATAGGCATTATTTTCGTTCCCCCATTGACCGGTTTTTTAATCGCTACTATGGGGTGGCGGCTAACTTGCGTGGTTTTAGGGACAATGGTATTTGCTATACTTTTTACCACCTCTTTTTTCTTAATCGGCCATCCCGAGAAAGTAGGACTTAAGCCAGACGGGAAAAAACCTTTACCCACAGATCAACAAGGTCCCCAAATATTACCAGGAAATTTAGCACCACCTATAATTAATGAAATAAGCTGGTCTGCCGCCGACGCCATGCGCACTAAATCTTTTTGGATTTTAACCGCCCTATTTTTCTGCACTTGGCTCTTCGTTTTTTGGCCCCTCGTTCATTTAATGATTTTTGCGTTGGACATAGGGCTTTCTAAAAAAACAGCCCTTATAGCGATAAGTATTTTAGGCGGCTTTTCTACCACGGGTAGGTTAATAATGGGCTTCATCTCCGACCGTATCGGCCGCAAATCAGCCCTGGCTATTAATCTCGGCTTACAGGTTTTCTGTTGGTGCTGGATTTTAATGACCGAGAGAAGTTGGATGCTTTATATATTTTCGGCTCTATTCGGATTTTCTTATGGAGGGGTGAGCGCTGTATTTCCTGCTATCGTTGGCGATTATTTTGGCCGCTTAAAAGCTGCTTCGGTAATCGGCGCTATCTTCACTCTGGCGGGCGTCTCCGCGGCCATTGGCCCAGTAGTGGGCGGATATATTTACGATGTAACTAAATCCCACCAGTGGTCTTTTTTATTGGGCATTCTGACCAATCTGGCGGCTTTTATGCTCATCTTCATCTCCAAACCGCCAGTGAGGACGGAAAAAAATTTTTGATTTAATACCCAAATTTACTTATTATAATTGTTTGCCTTGACGCAAATAACTCTTTTTTAAATTTATATTCTTTACCTTTGACCTCCCCCGGGGGAGGAGAAGGTAAAGGTGAGGAGGATGAGGCATGAGCGAACCAGAAATTATCATAAAGGATGTAAGTTTAAGGGATGGTTTGCAGAATATCCGGGACTTTATTCCTACGGAAGCAAAAATTGAACTTTTTCGGCGTCTGGCTGAAAGTGGCTTACGCCAAATAGAAATCACCTCTTTTGTTAACCCCAAAGCTGTGCCCCAATTTCAAGACGCCCCCCAGGTAGCCAGAGAAATATTAAAGATAAAACCAGAGGGAGTGGAAGTTTCCGCTCTCGTCCCCAATCTAAAAGGAGCCGAGTTAGCTTTGCAAAATGGGATACGTCATCTGGGGCTGGTGATTTCAGTAAGTGAGTCTCATAATATAAGTAATGTACGGCGGACCACTGCTGAATCTATAGAAGAGCTCAAAAGAATTTTAGAGCTGAGAGCAAATTATCCTGATTTACAAATTAAGGTCGGCCTGGCCACCGTTTTTGGCTGTCCTTTTGAAGGGAAAATTCCAGCCCAAGTCACTTTAAATTTTGTTCGCAAGTTTTACGAATTGGGCATAAGAGAGATGTCTTTATCAGATACTGTTGGATTTGGCAACCCCAAAGAAATAAAAGAGACCTGCCGCCTCTGTCTCCAAGAATTTCCAGATGTTACTTTTTCTGTTCACCTCCATAATACCCGCGGTCTTGGTTTGGCTAATTCTCTGGCAGCTTATGAAACTGGAATCCGCATTCATGATGGCGCCATCGGAGGTTTAGGAGGATGCCCTTTTGCTCCCGGGGCTAAAGGGAATACCGCCACAGAAGATTTAGTTTTTATGTTCGAAGAAATGGGTATACCCACCGGGATCGATATTGCCTCCCTCATAGAAGCTTGTCGATATTTACAAGGAATAAAGAAGGATGTGGCCTGGGCTAGTAGTATTTTAGAAGTAGGTGTCCCTACCCCTCGTGGTCCGATAACTAAAGAGGGTTTTGAACAGAAATGGACTATTTAATTATTGCTTTTGCTCCGGGGATCTCGCGCCTCCCATCGGCCGGCATCCACCGCCGTGATAAAATCTAACACCGAGCGATTAAATCGATCAGGTTCTTCCAGGTTCACCGTATGCCCGCTGCGCGGATAAATTTCTAACCCGGCGCGCGGGATATTCTTCTTTAAGAATAAGCTCCCTTCCAGGCCGCGCTCATCTTCATCCCCCAAAATAATTAAGACAGGCAATTCCATCTTCGCCAGCTGCTCACCTAAATCAATGAGCGAAGGCCTTCTCCCCTGGACTCTCCAGAAGGTGTAGGCTGACCCTTTAGGGGAATGTTCTTCGAACTGGCGTCGAAACTCCGCCCAGGCCCGCGGGTTCTTATTTTGCAACTGGACGCGGGCCGGCCCCTGAGTATAACTTTCAGAGATCGCCTGCATTCCTCCCTTGAGCATCTTCTCGGCCCGTTCAGCTACCTCTTTATGAAACTCTTCCCTTCCTGCTCCACTGCCATAACCTGAGCCGGCGATAGTCAGTGATCGGGCCCTCTGCGGATATTTTAGGCCGAAGAATAAAGTGGTATAGCTGCCCATGGAAAGCCCGCAGATATGGGCGCGATCAATATTTAACGCATCAAGCAATCCTTTTAAATCTTCTATCTGGGCTTCTTGCGAGTAGGCATCTATGTCATCAGGAATATCAGAAGGATAATATCCGCGGGCCGAAAAAGTAATCGCTCGATAGCGCGCCGCGAAAAAACGCATTTGTGGCTCCCAGCTACGCCAATCCCCAGCAAATTCGTGGACAAAAACTATAGGGATTCCGCACCCGGCTTCTTCATAATAAATGTTTAGGCCATTAACCAGAACCTTGGGCATAGCTTCCCCCTTTCTATTTAATTTGTCCTCTCCATAATTTATTTATTTCCTTCTCCTCCATAGTAAAATAATGTTCTTTGGCCGGGAATTTTCCTTCTTCCACCTCTTTCTTGAACTCTCCCAAAACGCGGGTAATTTCTTCGGCTAAATTGAGGTATTTTTTGGCAAAACGAGGAACCACCCCCAAAGAAAGACCAAGGATATCATAAAGGTTAAGGGACTGGCCATCTAAATAAGGACCAGATCCCGCTCCCAGAGTGGGAATCTTTAATCTCTGCGTAATCAATTTAGCAGCCTCGGCCGTCACGCTCTCCAAGACAATGCTAAAAGCTCCTGCTTCCTCAATGGCTAAAGCGTCTCTAAGTATTTGCTTGGCTGATTGCGCATCTCGACCTTGGACGCGATATTTACCTATTAAAGATACTCTTTGCGGCATTAAGCCGATATGGCCCATAACAGGAATTCCTGCCGCCACGATGGCTTTTACTTTTTCTTTTATTTCAGCTCCTCCTTCCAATTTTACGGCATCAACTCCCGTCTCCTTCAAAATTCGCCCGGCATTTTTTACAGCTTCCTCTATGCTGGTCTGGTAAGACATAAAAGGCATATCGCAAACTACCAAACAATGGCCTGCGCCCCGGGCCACGGCTTTGGCATGATGGATCATTTCTTCCATGGTGACGGGGATAGTATTTTGATACCCGAGTACAACCATGCCGATAGAATCGCCGATCATCACAATATCTATTCCCGCCCGATCGGCCAAGACCGCCGTGGGATAATCATGTAAGTTTATCTTGGTAATTTTCTTCCCTTCCTTCTTCATCTGCATAATATCCGGAACGGTTATTTTCTTTCTTTCCATCTTTCTCGCCTCCTCTTTTTAATTCCCCTTAGCCAGCTCTCTTCTAAATTTTCGGGGAGCGGCCACCCAGAAGAAGATGCTCATCAAAATAAACAAAGGAAAGGCCGTGATGACTGCCCATTGATAGCTCCCTGTTCGATCAAATATCGCACCTCCGGCCCAGGCGCCCATTCCCTGCCCTATTCCATAGCCGATGTTGATAAAACCCAAGATGGCCCCAAAGCTTTTGCCGCCAAAAATATCCGCAGAACCCGCCCCTATGGCCGGAGAACTTAATCCCCCGCCCAAGCCAAAGGTAATTGCAAAAATATAAAGCGGCCATACTTGCGGAGTATTTATTAATATCAAGAGAGAAGTAGCGCTCAGCACAAATAACCAAGTAACTATAGTTAAAGTGACTTCTCGCCCCAAGCGATCTGCTAAAAATCCGCCTAACCGTCCCATAGCCGCCATAATCCCCGCTAAGCTGAAGACGAAAGCCGCCAAAGATTCGCTATGGCCTAAATCTACGGCTAGAGCGACTAAATGGTGCATTATTATCCCGGCGCCCATACCCAGAGTATAAATCACGCCGAATATCAGCCAGAAGCGAAAGTTTTGCATACTTTCTTTTAGAGACCAGTCTTTTTCTATTTCTGTCTTTTTTTCTGCAATCAGGGCCGACTTATCATTATAAAGAAAGCTTTCATTTTCTGCGAGTAAGCCATCTGGCCGCAAGCCCATATCTTGCGGCCGGGAGCGCATAAAAATAGCAGTTAACGGCGCAATCAAAAACAAGGCAGTTGCCCCTAACACCATAAAGGAAGTCCGCCAGCCCAAACTGGCAATCAAATATTGAATTGGAAAAGCAAGTAAAGGAGGGGAAACATTGCCCACCAGTCCAATTCCTAAGGCCGTCCCCCTTTTTCTGGTAAACCAATTAGATATAGTAGCGGTCATAGGGACAAAGCCCGTGCAAATCACCCCTAAGCCCATAAAAATGCCGTAAGCCGCGTAAAAATGCCACTTCTCTACGGCCAAGGAATTAATCCAACAACCTAAAGCAATGAGCAATCCAGCGATCGGCAGAAGTCGGCGGGGACCAAAACGGTCCACTAAAATTCCCGCCAAAAGAGAACCAAAACCGTAAACGACTGAGCCTAAAGTAAAGATAGATGCCGTGCTCGCCCGACTCCAGCCAAATTCGTTCAGGATGTGGACGTAAAAGACCGGAAAGGACCACCAAATACCATAAGCTATGAGCATGGCGATCAAGGAGATAGCCACAATTACCCAGCCATAAAAAAATGGAAATTTAAGCGTAAAGTCTTTATTCATAGAACCTCATCTGTAGTCCGCCCTGCCGCGTTACTTTGGCAAAATATGCTTAAATTTATAGTGCCCCATATAAAAAGTCAACGCACCTATTTTCTGACCGTCTATCAGTTTTTAAATTCCAGCTTAATACAGGCGGAAGGGAGAGAGCCTCATTAAAATGAGGCCCATATTCTTTCGTAGGTACGGGCGGGGAGATAGACATTTATTTTAAAAGAAGGAAGCTATTATTTAAGTTTATCTGGTATAGACAAGTATGTCCCCGCGTTCTTAATTTCGCCTCTCCCCCTCCCGCCTGTTTTCTGCTGGCCAGAAATATCAAAACTGTTAGAAGGTCAGGCCTATTTTCCCCAAAAGAGTATTCCCCTCTTTCCTTTTGTTGGAAAGAAGAAAAATATTGGAAGATTGCATTTTAATCAGGATTTTATCCAGGAGGCAGCTACGAAGGCCCCGGTATTTAAATTTTTCCGTTGTCCTTCTTCCTCAATGAAACGCGCTCTATGAGGATCTTCATTTTTTTGGAAATGGATGGCCGTGCGCGCCAATCCTTTAACTGGAGCAAGAGCCAAAAGTTCCTCTGGTGATCTAAAGATAGCTTTTGCAAAAACAGAACCTTCTTTGGCTTCGGCTTGGCGGCGCTGAGCCCAGGGGCTCAAACTGTTAAGCGTAGCCACTACAATGACTCCACCTTTCTTGGTCACCCGAAACATCTCCTGAACGGCCTTCTTCCCATCGCTAATGAACTCCAAAGTGGTTATAGAAATTAAACGATCGAAAATTCCTTCGGGAAAAGGTAAATGCAGTATATCTGCTAAAACTGCTTGAAATTTAGTCCCCCGCATTTTGTCTTTAGCCTTTTTGATCATGGGTAAAGAAATATCCACTCCAATTACCTTCGTCTCTTTGGCCAAAATATCTAAAGTAAAAACACCTGTCCCACAACCAGCATCTAAGATTAATTCCCCAGGGACTGGCTGCAAAAAATCCATTATGAGCTGGCTTTCGTAATCTCTTATTAAAGCGCCTAAAGGAGTAGTAAACCAGCGGTCATACTTTTCCGGCCATTCATCGAATAATTGCTTCCTCTTTTTTTCTGGCAAAAGTCCCTCTTTTAAAAACTCTAATGCCCTTCAACTTAACCTGTTTATTATTTAAAAGCAACCTATTCTTTAAGGAATTGGGGAGCGGGTAGGGCTTCTTGAGGACGCCAATTCCAGAATTTCTGCAATAGAAATGTTATGCCGAATAAGCCATAACCAATCAGATCAGTAGTCAGGCGGGAATCAATCAAAGCCAGCGCTGCCCCAAAAAGTAAAATTCTTTCCAGAATATTTGCTGGCTTAATTAGATAGCCGATCATTGCTCCGGCTAAAGCTATCACACCTATGCATGCTGTAAGAAAGGCTATTAGCACCCATAAAATTGGTCCTTTTCCCAGAAGGAGCGGATTATAAACAAACATAAAAGGGACTAAAAAGCCCGCAAAACCAATACGGCAAGCAGTAAAGGCAGTTCTCAGCCAATGGGCTCCGGCAATTGCTGACCCCACATAAGCTCCCAGGGCCACAGGAGGTGTTACTCCTGCTAAGACTCCGTAATAGAAAATAAAGAGATGGGCAGACATAAGTTCAACACCAACATTGATGAAGGCGCCAGCAACAACCGACACACCTAATATATAAGCGGCCACAGTGGGTACGCCCATACCCAAAATAATGGTCACGATCATGCCTAAAATTAAGGCAATAATCAATGATTGGCCGCTAATCGCAATAATGACCGCAGAGAACTTCACCGCCAGTCCGGTCATGCCCACCACGGCGACCACAAATTGAACGACGCCAGCCATTGAAGCTACAAAAGCCGCGGTATAAGCTCCTGCTTCTAACGCCTTCAGCACTTTTTGCAGGGCCTTTCCCAAATCTCTTTTGTTCCTCTGGGATAAGAGATATAAAATCAAAGCCGCTATAAAAGACCAAAAGGCACACGTGGTAGGCGTATACATCAAAACCAACAATACAATCAAAAGGATCAGGGGAATAAAAAGAGTATGGCTTCCGGCCAACATTTCTCTAAGAGGTATCTTCCCCGCTTGAGGATCAGCCGGAATTCCTAAACGTTTAGCTTCAAACTGAACCGCCATCCAGCAACCTAAATAATAAAGAATGGCCGGGATTAAAGCCGCGGCCGCTATTTTGAAATAAGATATCCCCAAAATATCAGCCATAATAAAAGCGGCTGCCCCCATAATCGGCGGCATAATCTGGCCACCACAAGAGGCTGCCGCCTCCACTGCTCCGGCAAAATGAGGTTTATACCCTTTAGACTTCATCAAGGGAATGGTAAAAACGCCTGTAGTCGCTACATTGGCCGCTGTCGAACCGCTAATCATCCCAAATAGCATACTGGAAATAACCGCTACCTTGGGTGGGCCACCGGTTAACCGGCCAGTCAAAGCATAAGCCAAGCGAATAAATACATCGCCTCCTCCTGTTTGCACCAACAGGCCGCCAAAAATCACAAAAATAGCGATCACATTGGCCGAAACCCTCATGATCGCCCCGTAGATACCCAATTCCCCAAGGTAAAGGCTGGCGATAATATCCTTTAAAGAGAAACCTGAATGTACCCATTTGCCGGGAAAATAAGGACCAAAATAGGCATAAAACAAAGCCATCACTGCGATAATCGGCAAGACTAAACCAACTGTGCGGCGGGCAGTTTCCAGAACAACAACAATCATAATAGAACCGAAGAAAAGATCGAGCGTAGTGGGCGAAAGCCAACCAAGGTCATACAAGATTCGGTTGATGTTCAACATGTAATAAATATTCCCGCTCATACTCAGAAGCATCAATAGGATATCCCCAAGGTGAACTTTATCCCTGGTCTGACTTTTTTGGCGCGGAGGGTAAGTAATCAAAATGAGCATTAAGGAGAAGAAGAAATGAATAGTATTCTGCAATACCCAAGCGCCAGTTCCCGCAGTATATATATGGAAGAGGGCCATCACAATAGCGACAGCCCTCATCATATACAGCCAAAAACCCTTTAGGTTGCGCTTGGGCGTCTCCTCTTTCTCTACTGCCCTCTGCTGCTCAGCGGTAAGCATCAGCGGCTGTGGAGATTCTTGACCAAATTGGTTCATGAAAATCTCTCTTCGTTGCTAAGGAAAGCGTTGAATTTTTTTCATTGAAAACTTGTCATGGCCAGTCCAAAGGAGATAGCCACATCATGAACTCATTGGGCCTCTGGTGGAATAGCCTCTTGGGGAATTTTTAGACCAATCTCTCGATAATATTTCAACGCCCCCCTATGCAGCGGAGCCGTGGCATTATTAACCGTCTCTTCTGGCTTAGTTTTGGCCACTAGCGGGAAGGCCTTGGCAATCTCCGGCAGGTTCCGCCAAAATGTCTTTACTATCCCATAGATTATTTCGTCCGGCACCTCTTTATTGGCCGCGAAATTAATGTATAACCCCAAAGTCACTGTTTCGGGTACATTTTTATAAGTATTAGCAGGAATAACTGCTCTCACGAAGAAAGGATATTTTTCAATTACCTTCTTGACCTGTTCTTCTTTCAAAGAAAGAAGACGAATGGGTCTGGCCGCATGCACTTCCACAAAAATCGGCGTAGGCAAAGTACCATTATAACTGAAGCCAACAATCCGGCCATCTTTCACCGCCTCGGCCGCATCCGAAAGTTTGGCTCTATAAAATTTTGGTTTAAAACCTAATAATTCAAAAACTTTCTCAGTTATATACTCGCCTCCTCCCCCAATCGTACTGGGGTTAAAAAGTTTGCCTTCTAACTCCTCGAAGGTTTTAATTCCGCTATCTTGGGTAACGGCCCAGTGCATGTAGGTGGTAGCGTTATTCCAGAGCAGCCGATGATTAGCAATGGGTTTATCCTTAAATCGGCCTATGCCGCGATAACACTCATAGGAAACTAAAGCTTCGCTCATGCCTAAATCCAATTCATTTTTGCTCATGCGTAAGACATTTTCCCTTGTGCCTGTTGTCTCCCGCGCACTTATTTCTACATTGGGCAGATTGCGGTTAACCACTGTAGCAATCTGCGTGCTTAAAAAATACCAGCCGCTTCCGCTGGGTAAGGCACCCATTTTCAATAAGGTTTTCTTTTCTTGCGCTAATAACTCTCCTGGTTTTCCTAAAAATAAAGTTAAAGAAAAAATCAATAATACTATTAACCAAAAAACACTTTTTTTAAACCTGATCTCCTCCATCTTGGCTCTCCTTTCTCTTATTATTTAGGCCTTCTAAATTTATTAAAAGGATATTATTTCATTTGCCCATGTTTGTCAATTTGGGGGCTCCCTGACCGTCTATCACTTTTGGTTTCTCCTTTTTTATAAATTTTCTAGCCATGGGAAGGTTCTGAGTTTTGGTGGTGGGGTATATTGTTTAAGGAATTTTAGGGTTAAGGAGTTAGTATTTACGAAG